>CEWO01104851.1_pt1 | contig 44361 bp, 38 predicted proteins | sample 361561 | NCBI WGS metagenome assembly CEWO01 (sample SAMEA2623627, study PRJEB7988) | marine metagenome | isolation source: saline water (ENVO:00002010), including
TATGGACTGAAAGGAGGGCGAATTTCTGGAGAAACAGGCGTATGGTTGGATCCAGAGACTCCATTTGCCAGAAAAATCTGCGCGATGGGAGTGCGGGCCAGTAGGTGGGTTACAATGCATGGATGGGCATTTAATATTAATACGGATTTAAAATATTTTCAACATATTATACCTTGTGGCATCACCGATAAATCAGTAACTAGTTTAAATATTGAATTAGGTAAAGAGATTGATATGCTGGACTTAAAACAAAAAGTGAAATATCATTTTGAAAAACGATTTGAGGTATCATTATTAAATTTCCCCCAAAAAAATCATATTTAAAAGGCAAAAATGATAAATCAAAGCCTTAACTTTTAGAGCATGAAGCGAATTTTAAAGTCGATTTTAACGCTAGCTTTGCTTGTGTTGCTTGTCAAGGCATCATGGTTTAGCTATCTATTTAAGGGGGTATACGCTACTTATCTTAAAGGAAATACAACAGCAAATATTTTTGATGGGGAAAGTTTTGCAAAAGGTGAAATTAACTCTACGTCTCCATCCCCATGGCCAGTGGACTTAGATATTACTTATGCACCTTCTTTGGAGTTAGAGATGGCTTTATCAGAGATTGAAACAGGAGCTTTTTTAGTTTTTGAAAATGACACGTTACGCCATGAAGAATATAAAAACGAGGTTGCCCTAGATTCAAAAACAAATTCATTTTCAATGGCAAAATCGATAGTTACAATTCTTGTGCAAATTGCTATTCAAAATGGCGAAATATCGGGGTGGGATGAGCTAGTTGTAAATCTGATTCCAGAACTTAAGGGACCTGGAAGATCGATGTTAACATTAGCTAATTTATCTAGTATGACTGCAGATATGGATTGGGATGAGGATTATTATAACCCTTTTGGGATTCAGGCGAAGGCATATTACGGAAGCGACTTATATAAAACGATAACTTCTCGCTCCATCGGAGCAGAAGTTGGGGTAAAATTTGAATACCAATCAGCAGCTACTGCTCTTTTAGGGTTTTGCTTGGAAGCGGCGACAGAGACAAAAATATATGATTACGCCTCTGAAAATTTATGGTCTCCACTTGGTGCTGTTTCTGATGCTTTTTGGCATTTAGATGAAAGCGGAAATGCCTTAAGCTATTGCTGTTATAATGCAACAGCTAGGGATTACGGAAGGTTAGGAAAGTTGATTCTTCAAAATGGAATTTGGGAGGGTCAGAGACTGGTAGACAGTTCTTTTTTGAAGGGAGCAACTTCTCCGGGAACTGATCAATACTATGGTTTGTCATTTTGGCTGGGTCAAGTTCCGGATTCTCCTATTATGAACTCAGGAATTGAGAATAGATATATAGCTTTTCATGGTCATTTAGGACAATGGATAATTGTGCTTCCAGCCGTGAATCGTGTTATTGTAAGAACAGGCCATCAAGGGGGTAAGTCATTTTCTGACCCAGATAAACTATCTCCTTATATGTTGACAATTCAAGAATATGGTAAACCATCAGAATTAATCTTGGAAACAAATAAACCTGATGTTCAAAACTCGTTAGATACACTGGGTTCAGATATTAATGAGACGAGCTTAGAATCAGACGCGTTGCCACTGCATAATGGCAATTTAGAAGGCTAATGCAGAAAAATAGAGTTTTGCTTGAAATAAATGGGCTTAATATTGAGGGGCCCTCAGGTCCACTTGTAAAGAATATTTCATTTAAAGTTCAAGAAGGAAAATGCTTAGCTTTTGTTGGCGAGTCTGGATCAGGAAAATCTATGATCGCATTGACAATTATGGGCCTGCTACCGTCTAACTTAAAAGTTAAGGATTTAAAAAGCATTGATGGTATTTTCGGACTAAATAGGGCAATGATATTTCAAGAGCCCATGTCTGCTTTAAATCCAACGATGAGAGTTGGAGACCAAATATCGGAGGGTGCCGTTTCGGCGTTGAAAATATCTAAATCTCAGGCTAAAGAAAAAGCTATTAGCTGGATTAATAAAGTGAAAATTAATGAACCGAGGAGGTCTTATGGAAAGTACCCGCATCAATTAAGCGGTGGTGAACGCCAGAGAGTTATGATAGCAATGGCAATGATAATGGAGCCAAAATTGCTTATTGCTGACGAACCTACTACGGCATTGGATAATAAAGTTGCAGTTGAAATACTTAGCTTGCTCAGAGATTTACAAGCTGAAAATAAAATGTCTTTGATCTTTATAAGCCATGATATTGAATCGGTAGCCCAGATTGCAGATACTATTATGGTAATTCAAGACGGAAATGAAGTTGAGAGCGGAAAGTCAAATGATGTTTTATTATCTCCAAAAGAGCCATATACCAAAGGACTTTTAGCGGCAAGGCCTCCGGAAGAAAGCAAACCTCGGAGGCTGTCTACCGTTAGTGATTTTTTAAAAAACAAAATCCCAGATTTAACAGAAGAAAATCCTCCTGAGTTAGGATCAATAATTTTAGAAATCAAAAACCTGTCAAAATACTATTCAGATAAATTGATTTTAAATGACATTTCTTTAGAATTAAGAGAAGGGGAAACCCTTGGCCTTATCGGTTCCTCTGGAAGTGGTAAATCAACACTTGCAAAGTGTATTATCGGCCTTCAATCGATAGCAGGTGGAGAGATTAGATACAGAGGAGAGCCAATTGAAAATATTAGTAGATTGAATAGGATTAAATTAGCTAGGGAAATACAATATATCTTCCAAGATCCATTTTCAAGCCTTAGTCCTAGAATGTCAATAGGAGAAGCTTTAATGGAGCCTATGGTTGTTCACAAGCTATATGAAAACGAGAATCTTCGTTCAAAAAAAATAAATGAATTATTAATATCTGTTGGGCTTGATTTAACTGTAAAAGAAAAATACCCACATGAATTTAGTGGAGGTCAGCGCCAGAGAATAGGAATTGCTAGGGCATTAGTTTTGGCGCCAAAGGTTTTGATTTGCGATGAAAGTGTTTCGGCATTGGATTTAAGTGTTCAAGCTCAAGTATTAAATCTACTTAATGATTTAAAAGAAAAATTTGGCTTTAGTTATATTTTTATTAGCCATGACGCTCGAGTAGTAAAGTATATGAGCAATAAAATTATTAGTTTGGAAAAAATATAGGGTCTAAATTCATATGGACATTTCAGGGACATTATCTGGAACAAATAATTTACCTATTGTCTTTGAAACAATTTCTTCTACGGAAACGCCAGGAGCCCTTTCTCTCAAGACAAAACCTAATTCTGAGTGAACCTCTAAAACGGCTAGATCAGTGACGATTTTTTTTACACAGTTTAAACCTGTAATTGGCAATGTGCATTTTTCCAGTAGCTTGGAGTCTCCTTTTCTATTTGTATGCTGCATAGCTACAATTATATTTTCCGCACTAGCAACTAGATCCATAGCGCCACCCATTCCTTTAACCATTTTCCCAGGTATTTTCCAATTTGCAATATCTCCTTGATCTGAAACTTCCATCGCCCCTAGGACTGTAAGCTGTATTTTTTTTGATCGAATCATGGCAAAGCTCATGGAGCTGTCAAAAAAAGAAGATCCAGGCAATGAGGTTATCGTCTGCTTTCCAGCATTAATGAGATCAGCATCCTCTTCCCCTTCAAGCGGGAATGGCCCCATTCCAAGAATTCCGTTTTCTGATTGGAATTCAACCTTGATATCATCTTGAACATAATTGGCAACAAGAGTAGGTATTCCTATTCCTAGATTTACATACCAACCATCTTTTAGTTCCTTAGCAATTCTTTTTGCAATTCCATTTTTATCTAATGCCATGATTATTCTGTTTAGTTATGCTTGGAAACAGTTCGTTGTTCTATTCTTTTTTCAAAGACACTCCCTTTGAAAATTCTGTGAATAAAAACACCTGGTATATGTATTGCGTTTGGCTCTAAGCTACCGGCGGGAAGAAGTTCCTCTACTTCAGCAACAGTTATTTTCCCGGCCATAGCCATAGACGGATTGAAATTTCTGGCAGTGCCTTTAAAAATAAGATTTCCTGTTTCGTCACCTTTCCAAGCCTTTACAAAAGCAAATGATGCGTTAAAGGCATGCTCTAGGATATGTGGTTTCCCATTAAAAACTCGAACTTCTTTGTCTTTTGCGACTTCAGTACCATGACCAGCTGGGGTAAAAAATGCAGGGATTCCTGAGCCCGCAGCACGACAACGCTCAGCTAGTGTTCCTTGAGGAATGAGTTCAACTTCTAGCTCGCCGGAAAGCATCTGACGTTCAAATTCGTCGTTTTCTCCGACATACGAGCTAATCATTTTTTTGATTTGATGATTTTCAAGCAGCAGACCAAGCCCAAAACCGTCAATGCCAGCGTTATTTGAGATGCATGTTAAATTTTTGGTGCCTTTTTTCCTTATTGCAGCAATTGAATTTTCAGGAATACCACAAAGCCCAAACCCTCCAAACATTACTGTCATATTGTCTTCAAGCCCATCAAGGGCTTCATCTAAATTATGAATTACTTTACTTATCATATTTCTAAATCTTAATTATATTCTGAATTTTCTTCATATTGTTCTGTTTTTTGACCCAAGTATGAATTGCAATCCAACGCAATACTTATTGCTCCAGGCGGTTTGTCAAACTCATCGTCACGTATACCGATTTTAGGTTGGGCATATAGGTCTTTCATATAGATTGCCCAAATTGGGAGTGCAGTCGTTGCTCCTTGCCCAAATTCTGTTGTTCCAAAATGAGCGGATCTATCTTGACATCCAGTCCAGATGCCAGTGACTAAATTGGGGACCATACCAACAAACCATCCGTCAGAGTTATTTTGGGTAGTTCCGGTTTTTCCTGCTATCGGATTTGTAAAGCTATAGGGATAGTCTGTGACAACATTATAACGATAACGCCCTCCAGTGTGCCTTAGCCTAATACCAGTTCCGCTTTCAGTAACTCCTTGAAGCAGATTAACCATGGTATAGGCCACCTCGGGAGAAAATACCTCTCGTGTTATGGGAGTAAAATCATCTAAAACAACACCATTTTTATCTTCTATTCTAAGGACTACTAATGGCTGAGTATATAGTCCATTATTACCAAATGCAGTATAGGCTCCAACCAATTCATAAATCGACAAATCGACAGTTCCTAAAGCAATAGATGGCACTGCAGGAATTCGAGATGTTACTCCCAAAGACTTAGCCATATTAGAAACTGGATTTGGCCCAATTTGTTTCATTAAAAAAGTAGTTACAGTATTAATGGAACCAGCAATAGCCTCTTTAAGAGTTAAAACCCCACCATATTTTTCACTAGAATTTTTTGGACACCAGGGCTCGAGTAAACCGAATTGACCGGAGTCTATACATGTCTGAATATTAGGAACCTCCATACATGGGGAGTATTTTTTATCAGCAATTGCTGCCGCATATACAAAGGGTTTAAACGTTGAACCAACTTGTCTTCTTCCTTGCTTTACTGCATCGTATTTAAAATGTTTAAAGTCAACTCCTCCAACCCAAGCTTTTATAAATCCTGTTTGAGGCTCGATACTTATTAAGCCTGCTTGATATATGCTTTTGTAGTATTCAATGGAATCAAGTGGGCTCATGAGAGTGTCTAAATCACCATTATGTGAAAAAATATTCATTTTAATAGGTGATTTGAACATCTTGATTATCTCTTTTTCAGACAAGCCAGCCTTCTTTGAGTTTTTATAGCGTCCAGTTTGTCGCATAGCACGCATTAAAATTTTTTGGCCTTCGCTAAAGGAAAGGTCTTCTGGAAAGTAAAAAGGCCCTGCCTTACGATTCTTAATTTGCGAAAAAAATACACGTTGCAAATTTTTCATGTGTTTCTTGACTGCTGTTTCAGCTGAAACTTGCATTCGGCTGTCTATAGAAGTGTAAATTTTTAAGCCATCTGTATACAAATTGTAACGTCCTCCATTGGCTTTGGGATTATTTGATATCCAATTTTTCATGTAAGCTCGAATGTTTTCTCTTAGATGCGGAGCCAAACCCTTGTCATGCCCTTGACGATTAAAATTTAAAACTAAAGGAAGAGAGACTAAAGAGTCTAATGTATTTTTTGATATATAATTATTACGCTCCATTTGTCTTAGGACTGTATTGCGACGATTTAAGGCTAGTTTGAACCTCTTTTCTCTAGCAGGGTTGTAATAAGAAGGGTTTTTACACATTCCGATTAGCATCGCAGACTCCTCTATATTTAATTCATCTGGTGTTTTACCAAAGTAGACATTGCTTGCGCTATATATTCCAACGGCCTGATAAAGAAAATCGAATTTATTGAGATACATCGTGATTATTTCCTGCTTTGTGTAACTGCTTTCAATCTGCAATGCAATAACCCATTCCTTAAGTTTTTGGAGAACACGAAGAATAAAACCTCTTGCGGGATCTGGAGTAAACATTAATTTCGCCAATTGCTGTGTAATAGTAGAACCTCCGCCATTGGAGCCAAGGGTAATAAATGCCCTGCCAAGGCTCCTAAAGTCTATTCCTGAATGTTCTAGAAATCGCTCGTCTTCTGTCGCAATAAGTGCCTTGATAAGATTGCTTGGAAGGTCATGATATTCGACATGAACTCGGTTTTCGTGGAAAAAAGTTCCAATTTGATTCCCGTCGCTTGAGAGAATCTCAGTCGCGAGATATGATTTGGGATTTACAATTTCTTCGGTTGAAGGGAGCTCTCCAAAAGTCTCCATCTTTACTAATAATAGAATAATTATTATCGATACAGGAATCGATAAGATGAATACCCAAAAAAACTTAACATAATTCCTAAAATCTTTTTTATCCAGGTTTTTTGAAGCCATCAGTAATTATTTTTTTCACTTGATATAATTAGAGCAAGATCCTTTATCCCTCTTAGCGGCTCATCCCTCATTCCATGGTAGAATCTAAATCGATAATCGCCTGGCCTAGGAAATTTAACACCATTTTTATGATAGGGAAGGTTAATCGTTTTAAGCGCTCCTACTCCCTTCCCTAACCAAGCGCCCTCTGAGTTATTTAATGTTATTTCTATTGTGTCTTGGTATTCAGTTTGAGTTTCGGAAAGGACATCACGAAATAGATATAAATTGCTATATGGATAATTTGTAGTATGCCGTATTCTGAGTGAAACTCGATAGATAGCAGATGTGTCAGAAATAGAAATATCAGCACTAAGTACACTGTCTTGCCACCATAAATCGTCATTGTTAGTTCGTAATTCTTGAACAATCGGCTTTTTGCCACATGAAATAACTAACAGAACAAATAATAAAATGGATGTTTTTTTCAGCTTAGACACTTGTTGAATTTGATATTATGAAGGCCATAAAACGAAGATAGTGCATCTTTGTCTCGTGAAGTTGGACTTTATATCTACTCTTACCCTATGTTTTTTCGCACAGGCCCTTTGTGCTCAAGGAGTTCCTGTTGGGCAATGGCGTTCACACCTTCCCTTCAATGAAACGCATTCAATAGCAATTTTAAACGATGAAATTATTGCTGCCAGTAATTATGGATTATTGAGATTCAACTCATCCGAAAATATAATATCTGACTTCACGAAAGTTGACGGGCTAAATGGTGTGGAATTGACAGAAATAGAATCATCTCCAAATGGTATTGACGTTCTTTTAGGCTATGAGGACGGCCTAATGGAATTGTGGAATAGTGATATTATAAGAGAAATACCAGATATTCCTCAAAGCGGAAAATATCCAGGTAGGTCTTCGATCAATGCATTTGTTTTCGATGGAGAAGATAGAGCATTTGCCGCTACCGGGTTTGGAGTCGTTGAATTGGATTTGTTATATGGTGTAGTAAAAGGAACATACTTATTAAAAGACGATGGGAATACCACGGAGACATATAATGTTGATATTGATAATGATAGTTTATATGTTGCTGCTGAAACGGGATTATGGTCAGCATCGTTGGGTGATCCATTGTATCTTTTTTCATCTTGGAACCAGTGCCAAAGATGGGCAGATACAGCTGTAAATGACATTTCTATTTCAGGAGCAGACTATTTGGTTTCAAAAAATGAAAGTGGTGCTATTTGGTTAAAAAAAGATGGCATATGGCTGGAGATGTATTTAAATAACTCAGACAAATTTGAAGTAAGAAGAATTTCAAAGACAGATAATGGGTATTTAGTTATCAGAGATTTTGACATAATATATATTGACACACTTGGAATTCAAAGACAAGTATACAGCTCAGGATTAAGTAATAATGATAATTTCAGCCCTCGAGATGCAAAAATTTCATCAAATGGCGTTCTCTGGATTGCAAACGCAGGTAAAGGAATTTCCTTTATAGATAATCCAGATTATGTTCAGCATCGAAAAATATCAGGCCCTCCATCTTCTTCAGTTTTTGAGGTTTCTTCGAGCTTACATGGGATAGAGGTATTTAGCGGAGCTATTGATCCAACATGGACTGCCACATACTGCAATGAGGGAGTATTCCTTTTTAATCAAGAGAATTGGTCTGTTTTGAGTAGTGAAAAACTTAATGACGCAAAAGATATATTAGCTAAGGTTGTGGACCCCAGTGATACTTCTCATTGGTTTGTTTCGAGCTGGGGTAAAGGTGTACTGGAGTTTAAAGATGGTGAGCTTGAAACTGTTTGGGACAATACTAATTCATCTCTTATGAGCGCATCTGGAAGTACAACAAACGACGTTAGAACTGGCGGTCTTTGCTGGGGTGAAGATGGAGCTCTTTGGGTAACAAATGCCCTATCAAATTCCCCTCTTCACAGATTTAATCCTACAACCGGGCAATGGAAGGCCTTTGGTCTTGGCGCATTTAATGGATTGAGTATAAAAAATATTATTCAAGGGTCAGATGGAGTATTTTGGATACAAAGTCGAACCAATGGATTAATGGCAGTAAAGATTCAAGAGAGTACTGTTAACTTAAGAAGATTAACAACAGGGGTTGACAACGGAAATCTCCCAAGTAGCTCCGTAAACTCTTATGTATTTGATAAAGATGATGAACTTTGGATTGGCACTAGCGATGGTTTGGTTGTATCGTTTACACCTGGTAACGCAATGAATGGAAATAGTATTGATGCACAGGCACTTTTGGTGGAGGAAAATGGCATTGTTCAGAAGGTGCTTAGTGGTGAAAATGTTCTTGCTATCGCAGTTGACGGAGCTAATAGAAAGTGGATTGGAACATCGGATGGTGGACTTTTCTTGCTTTCCTATGATGGATTAGAGACGCTAGCTCACTTCACTCAAAGTAATTCACCTTTATTATCAAATAGAATTAATTCACTTGCTATCGATCCTTTAACTGGAGAGCTGTTTATAGGGACAAGCCAGGGATTAATTTCCTATCGAAGTGATGCGGTCGATCCTTTTGATGATTTTTCAAATATTCAGGTTTTTCCGAATCCATATGAACCAAAAGACTTTGGTGCAATGTCAATAAAAGGTTTGATTGACGGTTCCTATGTCAAAGTGACAAATACTTCGGGGAGATTAATTTTTGAGGGCCCCGCAACCGGTGGACAGTTTAGTTGGACAACTAATGGGTTGGATGGCTCCCCAGCCCCAAGCGGTATATATCTGTTTTGGGTGACTAATCCATTAGGAACTTTAAATACTGTTGTTCAAGGAGTAATTGTTCGCGGCGAGTAAAAAAATGAAAGACACAACAAAGGCTCTTGTTTTGGGTAAGATAGCTGTTGGTGAAAAGGGCCATATTCTAAGATTGTGGACAAGAAAATATGGACCTCAGGCATATATTATTCATTCTATTAGAAGCAATAAAAATGGAATTAGGCCGGCAGTTTTGCTTCCTATGACTTTTATAAATGCAACAGTGCATCATAGTAATAATGGTGGTTTAGAAAAAATAAAAGAAGTTGATGTAGCTAAAATTTGGCATAGATTAACAACGAATCACATAAGACAGACTCTTTGTCTTTTTTCCGCAGAAATTTTGCAAAAAACTCTCCAAAATGGAGATGCTAGCTTTGCTTTTTTTGATGATTTCATGGTTATGTTAGAGAGGTGGGACACAAGTAATGTGAACCTAGCGATGTCTGCAAATGAGATGCTTTTATTGGTCTGGAAACACCTTGGCTTTAATATTGACTCTAGAGATTATGGGGATGGTTATGTTTTAGACCTGCGCGAGGGAGTATTCGTTTCTAACCCCCCTACCAATAGTGATTGTATATCTCCAGAAACATCAAAAGAACTTGTTGACTGGTTTAGAGATAGGAATAAATTGGTTTCTAAAATAGCACGTCTAGAAATAACTGATGGTTTGGTTCTGGGCTTAAAATGGCATTACCCTAGCTTAGGGAAAATTAATTCTTTAGAGATATTGAGAGCAATTACCTTTTAGTTATCAACTGCCAGATCAATGAATAAACTAATTTATGCGAATAGAGCTTAGCGCAGCTTCAAGCTCTAGCATCATTTTTCTTTTTTTGGAGCTTGGAGCATATACCAAACTGGTCATTGATATTCTTTTGTTTTGTTTTTCGTCAAAAAAAGTATATGTAACAAATGGACCCCCTCCAAATCCCCCTTCAGTTCTGAAGAGCCCCCGTTGCTCTATGACATACTTCCCATCTATATTACTATAGTTTAAATCAATAGAAACATCCGTTTCAATTTTTAAAAAGCTTTTATTTTCAGCTCCCTCGAAATATTTTTTTAATAATTTATTTTGTTCTGACAAGATAACCGCTTCAGTATCATATATACTATCGAAATAAGGCGCAGACCACGCTATTAAGTATTGAATACTTTTTTTGGTATCAGCTCTGAGGATTTTAATATCCTTTTTATCCAATGTTGTCTTATATCCTTTTGGTATAAGCATATGCTTAATTCCCACTTTTTTTAGGGATTCTGGAAGGTTCTTTTGAGAATTTCTAGAAATACGACTAAGTAAAATAGAATTATCATGTCTCTCAAACTGCTTAATGAGTCTAGTCGCATTTGATTTAAATAATTGAGTTACTCTTTTGGCTGATGGAGCAATAATTTGAATAACTAATTGAGGCTCTGACCAAACATTTTTTTTCACAATAATCGAGCTAGAGTCGGGTATAACAATTATTGAAAGAATACTCTTTGATCTTCTTGTGATTTGGGAAATACTCTTAATAGGCAGCCTCGAAAGATCAAATTTTGATTCATTTTGTGGCAGCCCAAGCACAGGGCGAGCGAGCTCTTCCACAAATGATCGCCCACAAAGTTTCCAAAGGTCATCATCGCAAAATATAGTTAATTCATTATGTGTTCCATTTGATGATGGAAGGCTATACTTTGAAATCGAATTGGATCCGCCATCAATATCAACAGAGCTATTACAACTCGGTTGGAAAAAAATAGAAAATATTAAGACAACTTTGATCGTTTTCAAGATATTATATTTTTAATTTTTGACCAATTCGAATTCTTGTGCTTCTTAGATTATTCCAACGCTTAATATCCCTAACTTTTAAATTATATTTTTCAGCTATCTCACCGAGAGTGTCGCCACTTCTGACAATATGAACTCTTCCTGAAGCCAATTTCCAAGGAGGAGGTAAAGGAGTCTTTTGTAATCTTATGGATGTCATTCTATAAAGAGAGTCAGCGACAAAAGAAAGTTCCATCATTTTATTTTTTGGAATATAAAAAATATACGGAACATTATTTTTTGGAGGAGGTACATACTGATGTTTGTATTGGGGGTTTAAATCTTTAATAATGGACGAATCAATTGATAGCAAATATGCAATATCGAATAAGTGTATTCCTTTTTCTGCTTTAATAGTGTCCACTTGAAAATAGTTAATTTTTTGATCTGTGCTGACAACCCCATGTGTGCCGGAATAGTTCATCACATATATGGCAGAAATCAAAGAAGGAATATAATTAGCCGTTTCTCTGGGTAAATAGGGACGAATCTCCCAAAAGTTTTTCCCCCCACCGGAATTTCGAATGGCTTTAGTCACATTTCCAGGCCCAGCATTATAGGCGGCAATAGCTAATCCCCAGTCACCAAATAAGTCATATAATTTCTTAAAGTATCGACATGCCGCATCTGTGGATAGAAATGGATCCATCCGTTGATCAACATAAGAGCTAATCTCAAGACCCTGCATTTTTCCGGTAGCATACATGAATTGCCAAAGACCCGTCGCGCCAGCTTTACTCTTTGCTTTTGGGTTAAGTGCGCTTTCGATTATTGGTATAAATTTTAATTCTAATGGCAATCCATATTGGTCTAAAACAGATTCAAATAATGGGAAATAGAATTCAGAACGGGATTTAAGATTTTTAACAAAATCAAAGTTTTGCCCAAGATAATATTTGATAATATTTCGAACTTCATCCGTTAACCTGAGATCTAAAGGGGTATTATCATCTAATTTCTTTATTCTTTGGGCAAGAATAGAATCATGTAATTGACGGATTCCTAAACTGTTATTACTGGGCTGATCAAATTCGTGTAACAAATAATTTTCAACCCATTTATTAAGAACAAAATGGATGTAAGCAGAATCGATTTTTTCCGGAGTTGCATCTTTTTGGATACTGTCGACATTTCTATTTTGCCCATTTACTGGCAGTGAAAAAATTACAAAAAAAACAAAATATAACCGAATCATTTAATTTACTGATTCAATAACTTTTGCGATCGCAAAAATAGACTGTTCGTCAAAATTAGATCCCATGATTTGCATTCCATACGGCAATCCATTGCTGTGAGTGCCTATTGGAATTGAAATAGCGGGTATGCCAGAAAGGGGAGCCTGAACGGTAAACATATCTTCCAAATAAAGTATCGTAGGATCAGCATACTCTTGACCCAGGGGAAATGCTGTGCTTGGTGTTGTTGGGCCAATTATTCCATCTAGACCGTCAAGATCCTTGATGGTTGAGTCTCTTACTACTCTTCTCGCTTTTTGAGCTTTTCCATAAAATGCGTCATAATATCCGCTGCTTAAAACAAATGTGCCTAGCATGATTCTGCGTTTCACTTCTTCTCCAAAACCGTCACTTCGGGACTTTTTATAAAGAGACTCGAGATCTGTAAAATTTGAATTTCTGTGACCTATATGAATCCCATCATACCGCGCTAAGTTTGAACTTGCCTCTGCTGTTGTTAAAATATAATATATCGGGATTAAGCTGTCGAAAAACGGGAATTCTAATTCTACAATTTTGTTACCGGAGAGCTTTAATTTCTCTACTGTCTCTATAAATTTTTGACGAATTTCAGGATCAAGAGCTGGTGAATCTATCATGCTTTTATAGTACCCAAGCCTTAGCGTCTTTTTTTTATTTTTTACATCAAGCATTTTAGGTACTTCCAACTCAGAACATGTTGTATCATAGTCATCTTTACCAGAAATAACTTCTGTTATGATGGCTAAATCTTCCAAAGAAGATGCTATCGGTCCAACTTGATCAAAAGATGAGGCATATGCAATAACACCATGTCTTGAGACTCTACCATAAGTGGGCTTTATTCCATAAACACCACAGAAAGCTGCTGGTTGCCGAATTGAACCCCCGGTATCAGAACCGAGAGAGGCGTGACAGAGCCCTGCTGCAACTGCAGCAGCTGAACCCCCGGAGGACCCTCCTGGTGTCATTAAAGGGTTTAAAGGGTTTTTGACAGGCCCGTAAAAAGAGGTTTCGCTAGAAGATCCCATTGCGAATTCATCTCCCCCGGTTCGTCCTATAATGATGGCATCAGCATCTAATAGTTTTTGCACCACAGTGGAATTAAATTGTGATTCAAAATCTTTTAACATTTTAGAACTTGCACTGACTTTATGACCAGCATAGCATAAATTATCTTTGATTGCTATTATCATTCCAGCCAACTTACCTGAATTCCCATTCATAAATTTTCTATCTACCTCCACGGCTTTAGAAATGGCAGAATCCTCAAAAAGTTCGATAAAAATGTTTAGATCAGATTTTTCATGAGCTAGATCAATAAAATATTTTACCTCTTGAACACAAGAGGTTTTTCCGGCAGTTATTGCCGACTGAAGCTCACTTAGATTAATTTGAGTCACGCTTTTTTTTCCGCCGAATCGTTTTCGTCGTCGTCCTCTTCTTTGACGGCTTTTTTAAATTCCTTAAGTCCTCCACCAAGCCCTTTCATCAATTCAGGGATCTTACGACCTCCGAATAATAATAAGACTATAGCGAGAATCAAGACAATTTGCCATGGGCCGATCATTCCTAAAAAAATGCTTAAAGTCATTTTAATTTTATTTAATAATGGTAAAAGTACAAATCCATAATTGGTTAGCTCAGCTTTTCAGATAACTCTTGAAGTACTTTTTTAGGAGATTTCTCGTCATAAAGTATTTTATATACAGCTGAAGCAATCGGCATTTTGACATTTTTGGATTTTTTTATTCCTCGAATGTGCTTTGTGGCGAAGTATCCTTCAGCGACCATACTCATTTCTAATATTGCGGAACGAACGGTATATCCTTTACCAATTAATCCACCCAGTGTTCGATTTCTGCTAAAAGGAGAATACATAGTTACAAATAAGTCACCAGAGTATGCGGTTTTGGAAATGTCCCTTTTTAATGGACTGACTGCTTTTATAAAACGCTTCATTTCTCTTATAGAATTTGATACGAGTACGGCTTGAAAATTGTCTCCGTAGCCCAGACTTTGAGAAATACCGGCGGCAAGAGCGTAAATATTTTTAAGAATTGAGGCATACTCGGCCCCGTGAATGTCTTCAGTGCGGTTGGTTTGGATATTAGCTGATCCAAGTTTTTTTGAGATTAACTTAGAGAGCCCTTTATTTTGAGATGCTACGGTTAAATATGAAAGCCTTTCAAGCGCAACTTCTTCAGCATGGCACGGCCCTAAAATCGCTCCAAAATCATTGTAAGTTAAATTGAATTCTGAATGAAGATAATCCCCAACTGTTTGATGAGTTTCAGGAACAATTCCTTTAATTGCTGAAATGACTAATTTATCTTTAATTATTTTCTTTAAAGGAGAGATAGCGTCTACAACATATGCCGAGGGAATAGCTAATATTAATATGTCAGCATTCATTGCAATCTTTAGTATGTCGCTGTCTATGTTGATTTTATCAACATCAAGTTCTGCATCTGTAAGATACTTAGGGTTATGCTGATGAAGTTCAATATGAATAATGGAAGCTTCGTCTCGAATCCACCAACCTAAACTATCACAGTTTTGACTAATAAGTTTGACCAGAGCAGTTGCCCATGAACCACTTCCTAAAATTGCTATCGAACTGTTTTTCTTCATAGACGATATTTTATTTTAGAGTAGGCTTGATTGGTATTTGAAGTGAGGGAATTTATTTAAGTTTTGTAATATCTGGAGAACAACTTCTGTTATTTTCACAAGGCCTGGGCCATCAATTTTCTCAAAATCATCACTTGGGGAATGATAATCCTTGTGAATTCCAGTATGTAACATTATAGCTGGAATGCCAGCATCGATAAATGCATAGTGATCAGATCTTGGAAATATCTCTGGCACATTTTTAATATTGATTTCTGTTTTAGGTAAATCATTAATAATGGTTCTCCATTCTAATGCACTTGATGTTGCATAAATTGTCAGTGAATCAGAATTATTTAACCGACCAACCATATCAATATTTATCATCTGTGAAATTGTATTAGGGTCGAGAGGACAGTTTTTAACAAAGTGCTTTGAACCAATTAACCCGTCTTCTTCTCCTGAAAAAGCAAGAAATATCACATTACTCTTTTGCAAGTCAGAATTAAGACTTAATTGATTTAGTACTTCCAGCATAACACTAACACCACTTGCATTATCGTCGGCACCATTATAGATTCGACCGGAGAGCTCCTTGCTACCATGGTACTCTCCTTTTCCAAGGTGGTCATAATGTGCTCCAATAAGAACAGTATTCTCCGCACCCAAGTCAAGCATTCCACCTATATTAAACCCTTCATCATTACGCTTCGAAATTTTGGTCACCATAATTATCGGTTTTTTACTTCTATGAATTTTATTTGACCACTTTTTCCCAAAAATCATAGAGACATTGGCACCGGCTTCTTTCAGCTTTAAAAAAGTATACTTTGAGATTTCATCTCTTCTATTATTTCTCTTTGAAAGCAGAATAATATCTTTCGCGCCTCTTTTTTTTGCTTCTTTAATACGGCTTAAAATTTTTGATTGATTTCCAGCTCTTTTCTTTTTATTCTTGGGAACATTTAATTCTATTAAGACTAATTTGCCATCCAATGAGATTTCTGAAATGCTTTTATAATCATTAATTGAATCACTGTGAATTCCGTGTGAAACATAAACGACTTCTCCAATAAAATCCTTTGTCAAGGAGTAAGGAGAAATGTATAGTTTTTTGCCTAAATAGAGAGTGTCTTTAGCGATTACTATATAATTTCTGTTCTTTTGAATTTCCGTTGGTCTTGGGATATCAAATGCTTGCTTATAACCCTCATTAAATAATGGTTTTAAACCAACCCGCTGGAAAGCGTCCTGTATATGTTCTGAAGCTAAATTTGCACCAGGCGTACCAGGAAGCCTGCCAGAAAGATCATCAGAGGACAAGAACTCAATGTCCTTCATCAAACGAATTTCAACTTCTTTATGAATAAAATTGAAAGGTTCAATTTGACCTTTTACACATATGCTTAGACAGGAGAAAAAAGTTATAATTAGGTATTTCATTACGAATGAACTTCTATATTTCTATTTAGAATTTCCCCAATTTTCAGCTTTTCTTGAACTTAAATACAAAAGAATCACGCCAATAGTCACGCATGAATCAGCCACATTAAAAATAGGGCGAAAAAAAACAAAGTATTCACCGCCCCATATAGGAATCCATGAGGGTAGGACCCCTTTCCAAAGCGGGAAGTAAAGCATATCTACAACATTACCTAAAAGCATTGGAGCATAACCAATAGTATTGAACTCTGCAACTCCAGAATACATTACCCATTGATTATAATGTTCATTATAAACCAAACCTTTATCAAATATTAAACCGTAAAATAAGCTATCTAAAACGTTACCAAGTGCGCCAGCCAGAACAACACCGAATGAGATTAGAACAAATTGCCTAGCGCCTCCTTTGGCAAGTCGAAACATGTACCAAAGAATTCCAAGTATTGCAATAACTCTAAACGAACTTAGAATATATTTCCCAATAATGCCTCCCCACTCAATACCGAAAGCCATTCCCGGGTTTTCTGTAAAATGGAGTTGGAACCATTCAGTTAATACAATACTTTCCCCTAATGCAAGGTTTGATTTGATCCATAATTTCGATGCCTGGTCTAGAAAAACCAGACAAATTGAAATGATAAATGGAAGGCGTAGAGCCTTATTCACCTTTGTTTTAACTTGGCTTCCATGCTCATAGTTGCATGAGGAACAAGCTTGAGGCGTTCTTTTTCAACAAGCTTACCAGTAACCTTACAAATTCCATATGTTTTGTTTGAAATTCTAGTTAAAGCAGCTCTTAGGTCACGTAAAAATTTTTCTTGACGAGATGCTAACTGAGCGTTAGCTTCTTTACTCATGGTTTCAGACCCTTCTTCAAAGCTCTTAAAGCTAGGAGCAGTGTCTTCTGTTCCATTATCCATATTATTTGTAAACTGCTCACGAAGAATGTGTAAATCTTCTTCAGCTTTGTCAATTTTACTTTGAATAAGAACTCGAAACTCTTCAAGCTCTTTATCACTATATCTTATTTTTTCTTTTTCCATAATTGTATTGAAAAACTACTTGTCGCCGAATATAATCAAATAAGCTTAAGGTATTCAGAAATAATACATACTTGAAATTTAAATATACGCTGAAATGATCATTTTTTAAGTCCGAAAATCATATCGTGTCCATCAAGCTCTACTTGAGAAACAATTACGTCATTCGGAATAGAAGAGCTGTAATTTAGCGAAATAGCGAGAACCTCACTCGAGACATAATTCGAGTGTGCTTTAATGGCGTTAATAATTTTTAAATCACCATTTACCCACAAATTAATTCTATCAGTTATATCAAAGTTTTGCTCTTTTCGGATTGTCTGAATACGATTTACAGCTTCTCTAGCTAATCCTTCTTGAATGAGTTCTGGACTTAATTTTAGATCTACCGCTATAGTGACACCTTGCTCTGAGGCAACAGCCATTCCCGGTATATCATCTGTGGTTATGTCAACATCTTCATTAGTTATTTTAAACACTGAAGCGGATAATTTCAAGTCTAGATTATGGTTTTCTTCAAGGGTTTTTAATTCTTTTGGAGAAAGAATTCTTATTGCTTCAGCAACTTCATTCATTGCCTTTCCTGCTTTGCGTCCGAGTGTTTTAAAATTCGGCTTACCACGTTTTACAAAAATTCCCGAATCTTCTTTTATCAATTTAATTTCTTTTGCATTTACTTCTGAGAGAATTAGGGACTTTATGGCCAAAATATCATTTTCTTGAGAGCCACTAAATACAGGAATAATTATTCTTGATATGGGTTGACGAACTCGGATGCCTTCTTTTTTTCTGATGCTTAAAACCAAGGAACTCATTAATTGAGCTAGCGACATTCTCCTCTCTAAATCTTTACGAATTTTTAGTTCGTTAGAAACAGGAAAATCAGATAAATGAACAGAACGCGAGGTTTTTGTCAAATCTTGATAAAGTTGATCGGCATAAAAGGGCGCAACTGGGGCAATAAGCTTTGCGATAGTAGTTAAGCATGAGTAAAGAGTTTGATAAGCCCCCAGTTTATCTTGCCCCATTTCGCCTTTCCAAAATCTTCGTCTGCAAAGACGAACATACCAATTACTCAACTCGTTTTGAACAAAATCACTGATAGGACGAAATGCTTTAGTTGGCTCAAAATCATCTAATTTCTCAGTAACCTCTTTGATTAGACTATTTAATTTCGATAAAATCCAATGATCTATTTCTAAAAGGTTGTTCTGCGAAACTGCCTCAGCTAAAGGGTCGAATCTATCAACATTTGCATAAAGAGAAAAGAAGCTGTAGGAATTATGAAGTGTGCCAAAAAATTTTCTTTGAATTTCTTTTACGCCAGCAAAATCAAACTTTAGGTTATCCCAAGGTTGAGAATTGGTAATCATATACCATCTTAAAGCATCAGCACCATAATCATTTATTGCTTGAAATGGATCAATAGCGTTACCTAATCTTTTAGACATTTTTTGTCCATTTTTATCCAACACCAGACCATTAGAGATTACAGCTTTGTAGGCCACAGAATCAAAAGCTAAACCAGCAATAGCATGCATTGTAAAAAACCACCCGCGCGTTTGATCTACGCCTTCAGCGATGAAGCTAGCCGGAAATTCTTTTTTTGAATCAATCAGGTCTTTATTTTCAAATGGATAATGTATTTGCGCATAAGGCATTGCGCCAGAGTCAAACCAAACGTCAATGAGATCCGTTTCTCGATACATTGCTTCTCCAACTGAAGAGGTTAATATCCAATTATCAACATGTGGTCGATGGAGATCTATTTGTGAATAATTTTCATCACTAAAATCACCCGCTACAAATAATTCTAATGGGTTTGAGTTCATATGTCCGGCAACTACACTTTTCTGCAATTCTTGTTTTAATGTATGAATTGAGTCTATTATTTTTTCTTCGCTACCATCTTCTGTTCTCCATATAGGTAATGGGATTCCCCAATATCTACTCCTACTTAAATTCCAATCGTTCAAGTTTTCTAACCAATTTCCAAATCGGCCTGTTCCTGTTGATTCCGGCTTCCATAGAATTTCCTTATTCAAATCTTGCAGTTGCTTCTTAATTGCTGTTGTTTTTATGAACCAACTATCCATGGGGTAGTAAAGAATTGGCTTATCAGTTCTCCAACAATGCGGATAGCTATGAGAATATTTCTGAATTTTAAATGCTTTTCCTTCTTTTTTTAGTTGAATACTTATTTGCTCATCTACGCTCAGTTTTGGCCGTTCATCATCTAAATAATATTCTATTTTGACATATTGACCAGCTAAATCTCCCATGCAGTCAATAAAACGGCCTTGTAAATCAACGAGAGGAACAGGGTTTCCAGAATTATCTATAACGAGCATTGGTGGAACACCAAATTCTTTGGCAACTCGAGCGTCATCGGCACCAAATGTTGGAGCCGTATGAACAATACCGGTTCCATCAGAAGTTGTTACAAAATCACCTGGAATAATTTTAAAGGCATTCTCAGGGTTTTCATATGGCTCTGCATAAGGCAATAAGGGCTCATATCTGAATCCAATAAATTCTTTACCAAGATGCTCGGATAGTTTTTGCCACGGCAACACTTTGCCTTCTGGAAGATCAGAAATATTCTCGTCTTCTTTTCGGAAGTAATGAAATATCAAATCACTTGCAATTATTACCTCTTGAGGTTCTTTGGTGTAAGGATTGTAGGTGGAAATTCTGCTGTATTTGATTTTTTTGCCTATTGTTAAAGCGGTATTTGAGGGCAATGTCCAAGGAGTAGTTGTCCATGCCATAAAATGAACGCTAGAATCACCAAAAAGAGATAAGCTTTTTTTAGATGAAATTATTTTAAATAGAGCTGTTGCACTTACGTCTTTAACTTCTCGATAACAACCAGGCTGATTCAGTTCATGTGAACTTAATCCGGTTCCCGCTTTAGGTGAATAAGGCTGAATAGTATAACCCTTATATAGAAAACCTTTTTTATGAATTTCGGATAGAAGCCACCAAACCGACTCCATGTATTTAGACCTGTAAGTGATATATGCGTCTTCAGTATTAACCCAATAACCCATTTTCTCGGTCAGATCATTCCAAATGTCTGTATATTTCATAACAGCATCCTTACAAGCTGCATTATATTCTTCAATAGTGAGCTTTACACCAATATCTTCTTTAGTAATTCCTAGAGATTTTTCAACACCAAGTTCGATAGGTAATCCATGAGTATCCCAGCCAGCGCGTCTTTCAACTTTAAACCCTTTTTGAGTTTTATATCTGCAGAAAACATCTTTGATGGCACGGGCCATTACGTGATGTATCCCAGGAAGTCCATTAGCTGAAGGAGGACCTTCGTAAAAAACAAAATTTGGAGAATCTTTGCGTATTGACGTTTTAAACACATCGTTATCTTTCCAAAACTTCAATATGTTTTGTTGAGTTTCAGAAAGATTTAAAGGGCCACGTTCAGAAAATAATATGCTCATAGTGAGGCTATACACTTTAGTTCGATTGCTATTGGCGTTGGAAGTGAAAGGACTTCTACTGTAGTCCTACATGGTCTATTGTCCGTTTTTTCAAAGTACTCCGAATAAATTTTATTGAATTCAGCGAAGTCACGCTTCATATCTGTTAGATAAACTGTTATATCCACAAGGTCCGACCATTTACACCCGGACTCTTTTAGTATGGTCTTGATATTAGCAAAAACGCTATGAACCTGTTGTGTGAAATCGTAATCGATAATTTCTCCATGAGAATTAATAACTAAACCTGGCACAGAGGATTGGTCTGTTCCACTTTTAGGTTTTCGCGGACCGACACCAGACATAAAAATCAGATTTCCCACTCGCCGTGTCATCGGATATGAACCAACCGGCAACGGCGCATTGGATTCAATTTTTTTATTTGTAGAGCTCATTACCAACAAAAGTACCGAATTTGCTGCTTGACTTAAAGCATATTGGTCTATAAACTCAATATTTTCATGAGATGAATTTAAAATTGTTAGATCAAATGGAAATCATTTCAAATAGATTATCAAAATTCAATCTAAAAAAACTTAAGGTGATTTATACAATAAGTCAATTTTTTAAATATATTTGTGGTGAATTCTAACAATAAGAAGGATTCATCAAGGGTTGTAAAACGTCGCTGAAAATGCGGCGTTTTCTATTTTTCAGATTCTAATTCATGATTTTAATTAGCTACCCCAGGAATTATTTCTTAAATCAATATTTCCACCGGATAGAATTATACCAATAGTCTTATTATTAAATATTTGAGGCTTTTTATACACAGCAGAAAACGGTGGGGAACAATTAGTTTCTATAATCAATTTTAGCCTCTCTGCTAACTTTAATTGTCCCTCAAGAATTTCGGTATCTGAAACTAAATAAATGGCATCAATTGTTTTTTGGATAATTGGAAAATTTATATTTCCTAATTCTGTTCTTAATCCATCAGCGACAGTTTTAGGATCCTTATTATGTTCTATTTTACCTGAGTAAAAACTTCGATATGCATCATTTGCTCCCTCAGGTTCACCGGCAAAAACTTTGATTGAAGTGCCATGAGTTTTATTCCAAATTGAGACAGCAAATCCTGTTCCCGCAGCTAGCCCTCCCCCGCCAATGGGGATGCCTACATGGCTTAATTTAATATTGTTTTTATGACATTCAGTCATTAACTCCCATGCTGCGGAACCTTGACCTAATATTACTGAAGGTTGATTGCTTGGATGAATTTCTATAAATCCGGAAGTTTCACAAAATTTTTTTACTGTATTTATTCGAGAGGATATGTTAGAATCACACTCTATGATCTCTCCTCCAGCAGCTAAAACTGCTTTTTTCTTAAATTTAGAAGCATTTCGCGGCATCACTACTACGCATTCGATATTATTATGCTTTGCTGCCCAAGCTAAAGCCTGGCCATGATTACCGGATGAATGAGCAATGACACCTTTTGGTTTATTTTTCATCTTTAGTAATTCATAAATAGCATTGCTTACTCCCCTCATCTTAAAGGCTCCAGATTTTTGAAAATTCTCACATTTGAAAAATAGAGAAGCCCCGCATTCTGAGTTTATCGAATTAGACGTTAATATTGGAGTTTTGTGAAGGAATTCAGAGAGTTTAGAATAACGATCTTCTAGTGTCTTTGCATTTAAAAAAGGGATAAAGTATGGATCCAAGCTATAAAGGTATTACTTAATTATTTCCGCACACACCTAAATAGACCTCGTATCTTTGATTTATGGCAACTATGAAAAGACTCCTTAGCGATACAGCTCTTTATGGATTGAGTAGCATTATTGCCCGGTTATTAAATTTTGCTTTAACCCCTCTTTTGACAATAGTTTTATCTAAGAGCGAGTACGGGGTGAATTCACTTCTTTATGTTTCAATCGCTTTTTTAATGGTCATCTTAACATATGGTTTTGAGACAGCATATTTTCGGATAAGTGAAAAAAATGGAAATGAGGAGCGCAGAGTTTATTCGACAGCAATGTGGTCTTTACTCATAACTACAATTATTTTCTTGACAATATTTTCCATTTTCTATATCCCTATTTCGGAACTGATACACATGCCTAATAGACCTTACCTAGTTCTTTGGATGTCTTGGATTGTTGCCATGGATGCAATCTCTGCAGTTCCTTTTGCTCGTCTTCGGTCCCAAAGAAGGGCAAAACGGTTTGTTTTTATAAAGATTAGTCAGATTGCAGTAAATTTTATTTTGTGCTACGCCATTTTTTTAATCCTGCCGAATATGGGATATAAGCTACCTGATTGGCAAGTTGGTTGGGTGCTATTTGCAAATCTTATTGCCAGTGGCTTTATGATACTACTTTTATTACCTGAATTTTTCGCTGTAAAAAGAATATTTGATTTTGGTATTTGGAAGACAATGATGGCATTTGGAATTCCATTATTACTTGCTGGTCTTCCAGGAATTGCAAATGAAATGGCAGATCGTTTTTTTATTGAATACCTCATGCCTGTTTCATCAGCTAAGCAGGAAGTTGGAACCTATTCGGCAGTATACAAACTTTCCATTTTTATAATTTTATTTAATCAAGCTTTTCGATACGCAGCTGAACCTTTTTTCTTCAAAGAATCAAAGAATAGAAAAGAACAATTAGCCGAAGTATTAAGATTATTTACAGGTATTTTATGTATTGGCATGGTATCGGTACTTGCATCCCTTGATGGAATTAAATTTTTTATTGATTCAAAATATTGGGAGGCTTTACCACTCTTATACATACTGTTATTAGCAAATGTTTTCCTATCGATGAATACACAAATATCTATGTGGTATAAATTAACCGACAAAACCCAAATCGGTTTCTACATTACCATTATAGGCTTTGCAATAACAGTAATTGGCAATATTACTTTAATACCAATTATTGGAATTGAGGGCGCGGCATGGACTACGTTAATTAGCTACATGTTAATGACTATAATGTCATTAACATTAGGGCAGTTATCATATAAAGTTCCTTATGATTTTGGGAAAATACTATTGTATTTGACTTCAGCAATTATTTTAGGCTGGATAGCTTCAGAAAATATGAGCAATTATATTTATTCCTATGGCGCAATGTTGATTATGATCTCCATTGTTCTTTTTTCAGAAAGAAAATTTCTGATGAGAAGTTTAAATTAAACATCCAATTATGAAAATCAAAGTTGTTAATAGTTCACCTAATGAATTGCCAAAATTTGCTACAGAGGATAGCGCAGGAATGGACCTTCGGGCAGACTTAGCAGAAGAGATATCAATAAATCCAGGTCAAAGATGTATTGTGTCGACAGGAATTAAAATTGCAATTCCACCAGGCTATGAGGCTCAGATTCGACCTCGTTCGGGACTTGCTATTAAACATGGTGTTACAGTACTAAACTCTCCCGGGACAATTGATGCAGACTATAGAGGGGATATAGGCGTAATATTAATAAATCTCGGGCAGGAACCTTTTTTGATTAAATCTGGGGATCGTATTGCCCAAATGATAATTAATAAATTTGAGCGATTTGAATGGAATCAATCAGAGACTTTAGATGAAACTTTGCGCGGAGAAGGTGGCTTTGGCCATAGTGGACGGTATTGATTTAACTTAACAATTGTTGGACTATCTAAATTTTAAAAAATGAACATTATAATTCCTATGGCCGGTCGAGGCTCAAGGTTAAGGCCACATACTTTATCTACTCCTAAGCCTTTAATCCCAATTGCTGGTAAGCCTATAGTTAAAAGATTGGTGGAAGATATAGCTGAAACATTAGGTGCGGAATTAAATCAAATAGCCTTTATTATCGGTGATTTTGGTAATGATATTGAAGAAATGCTACTAAATGTCGCTAAAGATGTGGGTGCAGAAGGGGTGATTTGTCATCAAAAAGAGGCACTCGGAACCGCACACGCAATTTATTGCGCAAAAGAGGTTCTAGACGGTCCGGTTGTAGTTGCATTTGCTGACACGTTATTTCGTGCAAAATTCCAATTTGACTTAACTTCAGATGTTGCTATTTGGGTGAAAAAAGTAAAAAGCCCAGATGCTTATGGTGTAATTAAGCTCGATAATAAGGGAATAATTACTGATTTTGTTGAAAAACCAAAGAGTTTTGTAAGTGATTTGGCAATAATTGGCATTTATTATTTCAAAGATGGAGTTAAGCTGAAAAGAGAACTTCAATATCTGATTGAAAATAATATTAAACAAGGAGGCGAGTTTCAAATTACGGACGCACTTGAAAACATGAGAAAACAAGGTTTAAAAATGATTCCAGCAGAAGTGGATTCATGGATGGATTGCGGAAATAAAGACATTCTTATCAAGACGAATTCACAAATTATAGAATTTGTTAAAGACAAAGAAGATATTATATCCTCAGATGTCATTTTGCAAAATTCAAAAATCATTCATCCATGTTATATAGGCTCTGGAGTTAAGTTGATCAATTCAACAGTGGGCCCTCATGTAAGTATTTCATCAGGAGTAATTTTAAACAATTGTAAAATTCGAGATTCGATAATTAGAGAGAATAGTGAATTAAAAGACATTAAACTAAATAATTCTATGATTGGACAAAATGCATTCGTTGATGGTGAGTTCAATTCTCTAAATCTTGGAGATTTCTGTAGAATGGAGATTAAAGTATGAAACCTCAATTGAAGTTAATTCTATTTCTAACTTTTTTCTTCGGTTCGATAAACGGATTTAGCCAAGGTTCAAACGTCAATATATGTGATGATTTTCTCGTTAATATTACAGAAGACACAAAATTTAATCGCCTTTTCGCAAAAGTTTCTTCTGCATTAAGTAAGGGAGAAAAAGAGACAGCGGACAAGTTTTTTTTAAGAATGGAATCTCGTGTTGAGTCTCAATTAAGTAAACGGGAATTAAATATTTCTTCACTTCAAAGGTTATTTTCTTTATACTCAACTGCTGGAAGTTCCGAAGCAGCCCTTTACATTGGCCGATTGCTAATATGTTCAGGAACAATAGACTATAGTATTTTGACAGAATGCATTAATATCTCGTGGAGAATAAATGATAAGCTGTCAGCATTATATTTTCTTAAAAAAAGTCAACTTTTCTTTGGAGACAATTATCAAACTACTAACGCTATAAGGAATGTGTTTTTACAACTGAGGCAAGTAGATAGTGCTTTAACTTATGTTGAAAATTACATGCACAAATCGGGAAATGAGATAAATGGATCATTATTATATATTAACACATTGAATAAAATTGGTCAGCAATATGAGTCATATATAGCTCTTAAAGGATTAGTTAATCAATACCCTGACGCCCTACCAATTAAAATAGCTTTTATAGAGGCCTCATTTGCACTTGGGAAAAAAGACACTGCTGGAATATATTTCAAGAGGTTGGCTAAGGATGCAGATGTTAAAATCGATGTTAAAGTTTCAGTAATCGCAAATGCAATGAAAGGACTAATAGGGAGCTCTTCGACTCAAGGGTGGGAATTACTTTTCAAATGGTCACAGTGGAACATAAAAGCCAATCCTAATGAACCTCAAGCTTATGCTATTTCTGGCGATATTGCCGCTCAACAATCAAGATGGATGAACGCACGAAATCTTTGGCGAAAGGCTGTAAGCTTGCCGGATGGAGATATGTGGGAGTTAAGGCAGGGTATACTTTTAGCTGATGAAAAACTAGACTCAATTCATTGGATGATAAATGACGCTCAAGAAGCTTCGATAAATCACTCTAAAAACCCTTTGTTTTCCTTGATGCTCGCTAACGCAGAATATAAAAATCAAAACTTGAAAATTGCAGTAGAGGAGGCGAAACACGGTATTTCCAAACTAAGAGGATTTAGTCCTGTCAAAAAAAGACAATTATACTTAGTTGATTATTACTATGCTTTGGGAAATATGAATTTTCAATTGGAAAACCAATTTGAAATGTCTAATTGCTTTGATACGGTATTGAAATGGAAGCCAAATGACGTTATAACATTAAATAATTATTCCTATTTTTTAGCTAAACTGAATTATAGATTAGATTATGCTTTGGAGATGATTGAAAAAGTAAATAAAGCATTTCCAAATGACCCAACATTTTTGGATACCTATGCTTTCATTTTATATAAAATGGAGAAATACCCTGAAGCCGAAGAGAGAATTAAATTTTGCTTAGAAAACGGAGGACAAAAAAATTCGGAAACATGTCTTCATGCTGCGGCTATTTTTAAACTAACAGGTCAAAGAGAACTGTATCAACTATATTACCAGCATGCATTGGATCATGGTATTAAGAAAGATCAAATTGAAAAAGTAATCAATGGCTCTACGAAGCAGTAAATTTGTAGTATTGTGAAGACCGTAAGATCATTCTTTATTCTTGGCTTTTTCATTTTTCTTGTCTCAGGATGTGGATTGGTAGGGAGAATAGAAAATAATACAGTAATGAAAGAGCCCGCAAGGAGAAAAATGATTGATGCTGTTTCAGAATTGAGACTTAGTTCAAAAATTAATTCTAGCAAACGAGCTTTTGTCAGATTAAAAGGAAGCGGAGAAATATCTAGTGATCAACAAAAAACCAAGGTTAGATTAGATTTCAGAATAAAGTTACTCGACCCATCCAAGCTGTGGCTTGATGTTTCGGATCAATTTATGGGAATAAAGCTTGCAAGAGTGTTGGCAACAAATGAAAGTGTTAAAGGATATGCTAATATTATTAATAAGTATACAGACGTTCCAACTTCAAGGATTAGACAATTAGGAATTCCATTGAATGTTGAGGATATTATAAATATTTTTTTAGGAGAGGCGATTGAATGGCCCGAAGATTTTTTATTGGCAAATATGGACTTTAGTTCCGAAGTTTGGTCCTTAAATTTTCCGGCAAAACGAGACAATTTATTAGGTGAAATCACCTTAGAATTTTCGTCAGAAAATGATCATAAATTATTAAGTCAAAAATTCGAAATACTGCATGAGTCTATAATCCTTCAGATTAAATACCGAGATGAGGGAAGTTTTGATTTAACGATTATGACTCCAAAAATTAATGGTAGTTTGAATTTCAAAGCGAAATCAAAAAAGAGTCTTGAGTCTTTAGAATTACCATTTAACATACCTTCTCATCATGCGCGGATGGACTTTTAGTTTTCTTTTTTTAATTTCTTTTTCTGGCTACTCTCAAAAGTCAAAGGAGGCTCTTGAGCAAAGGAAACTGCAACTGCAGGAAGATATTAATATTGCTAATATTCTTTTAAAAAAGACTCAAAAAGATAAAGTTCTCACCTTAAATGAGGTAAGAACTTTAGATAGAAAAGTTAATGCACGTGCTGAGCTGATAAAGACTGTCCAATTTCAGATCAAGAATACAGAACGTCAAATTTCTCAAATGCAAAAAGAGATTTTGAAGAATGAAAAAGAAATAAATATCCTTAAGAATGAATATGCCTCCGCGATAAGAGAGGCCCAAAAAAGAGGTAAGCCAATGCAATCGTGGGCATATATTTTCGCTTCTGATGGAATACAGCAGGCATTAAAAAGATTATATTTTCTAAAACAGTATGTGGGGTTCAGACAAACGCAAGTAGATGAGATTAATGATTTACAAGAAAAGAAGAAAAGAAATATAGCAAAGGAAGAGCAGGAAAAGCGTCTAAAAATAAATCTCCTTTCCCAAGAAATAGCACAAAAGAAAATTTTACTAAATGATAGAGAAGAACAAGCAAAAGCTGTTAAAGCATTAAAAAGAAAAGAAGGGCAGGTTATGTCCAGAATAAAGAAGAAGAGTAGCGAATTGCAAAAGCTAGAGAAACAGATTCAAAAAATCATCAAAGACGAATTGAAGCGGCAAAGAAACGCAGCTCGTCAAAAGAATTCAAGTACCGAAAACTCAAATATATCAGAATATGAATTAACGCCAGAAGGAGTTGCGTTAGCTCAAAATTTTTCCGACAATAAAGGAAATTTACCATGGCCAGTGAAAAGAGGAATTATCACTCAAAATTTTGGATTGAATACGGTTCCTGGGACATCAGGAGTTTCTATAAAAAACCCTGGGGTCGATATTGGCACACCAAAAGGTTCTTTAGTCAGATCAGTATTTAATGGTGAAGTCTCAACAGTGGTTAGGATTCCTGGCGCAAATCGAGTGGTATTAATAAGACATGGTAATTATTTCACAGTCTATTCTAACCTTGAGGATGTTTACGTGAAAATGGGAGATGAAGTTGACATTTTAGATGAGATTGGTTCAGTTGCATCTGATGCTGAGACTGGCGAGTCTACACTCCATTTTGAATTATGGAAAAACACAACAAATCAAGACCCTAAGCCTTGGCTAAATCGTTAAAGATTAATTAAGGATCACCCAACCTTGGGATAATAAGGTTTCAGCTACCTTGTATTTAAGACTTTTCTGTTCTCCAGATGCAACATTGGTAATGATCACAATATCATTGCGTCCATATTTTTTTGTGCTAGTAACTGGTTGAGGGCTTTCTTTTTTTCTTAATGAACTTCCTGAGCTTTGCTGCTCATTGTTTCCAGGCCCACTTGTTGTATAATTAACCTCAGCGGGTTTTTTATTCTGAGAAACACGTTGAACTCTTTGAGAATCAGGAGAATTGCTCTCAGTTGATTTAGGGAGATTTGCTTTGAAAAGAAAAGAAATAGATTTTCTATTAAGCTCTTCAAGCATTTCTTTAAAAAGGTTGAAGCTTTCGTGTTTGTAAATTAATAAAGGATCTTTTTGCTCATAAACGGCTCCTTGTACATTTTGACGGAGATCATCCATATTTCTCAAGTGCTCTTTCCAAGATTCATCTATCATCGAGAGAACAACACTTTTTTCTAAATCACGAATCAAACTTTTTCCCTTAGACAGCACTGAATCTTGAAGGTTTGTTGAAACTTGTAAACCTTTTATTCCATCAGTAAAGGGCACTAGAATCCGTTCAATTTCATTTCCTTGATCTCTTATTACATTTTCAAGAACAGGCAAAGCATGAGAAGCTACTTGAGAATTCCTAGAAGCGTAAGACTTCATTGCATCGTCAAATGTAGATTTTGATAACTCCTTAGAGGACACTTTTTCAAATGCATTTTCTGTCACAGACGGAGATATTCCAAAAAGAGTGAAAATATCAAGTTGGTATGAAGAAAAATCTCCTGCTGATTTAGAATTAGAAATAACATTTTCAGATAGGTCATAGGCCATATTAGCAATATCTACTTTTAACCTCTCTCCAGAGAGAGCATTTCTTCTTCTTCTGTAAATACCTTCCCTCTGAGCATTCATAACATCATCATACTCGAGCAGTCTTTTGCGCATACCAAAATTATTTTCTTCAACTTTCTTTTGAGCGCGTTCGATAGACTTAGAAACCATTCCATGCTGAATTACTTCACCATCTTTATGTCCCATTCGATCCATGAGTCCAGCAATTCTTTCAGAGCCAAATAGACGCATCAAATTGTCTTCAAGACTTACGAAAAATTGAGAGCTTCCAGGATCTCCTTGCCTTCCAGATCTACCTCTTAGCTGTCGATCTACGCGCCTGGAGTCATGACGTTCTGTTCCCACAATCGCTAGCCCTCCAGCCGCTATCGTTTCTTTGGATAATTTAATATCAGTTCCTCTTCCTGCCATGTTAGTGGCAATTGTAACGGTTCCAGGACGTCCAGCTTCTGCTACGACGTCTGCTTCTTTTTGATGCATTTTAGCATTAAGTACTTGGTGGGGTATTTTGCGCATATTAAGCGCTTTACTTAGTAGTTCACTAATCTCAACAGATGTTGTGCCAACCAGTATAGGCCTGCCTTTTTCACGAAGGATGATTATTTCATCTATAACCGCATTATATTTTTCACGCTTTGTTTTAAATACTAAGTCATTCCTATCGTCACGAAGAATGGGTCGATTCGTTGGAATAACAGTAACGTCAAGTTTATAAATCTCCCAAAACTCACCGGCTTCAGTTTCAGCAGTACCAGTCATTCCAGAAAGCTTATTATACATTCGGAAATAGTTTTGTAATGTGACAGTAGCATATGTTTGAGAAGCTGCTTCTATTTTCACATTTTCTTTAGCTTCGATTGCTTGATGAAGCCCGTCTGAATAGCGACGACCATCCATAATACGACCAGTTTGTTCATCAACAATTTTCACTTTGGAATCCATTACCACGTATTCGATATCTTTTTCGAATAAAGCATAAGCTTTTAAAAGTTGCCCCATAGAGTGAATTCGTTCACTTTTGATTCTGTAATCTCGAATCAATACTTCTTTTTCAGAAGCTTTATCTGATGGAGAATTATCAGATGATTTGATAATGTCTAATTCAGTAGACATGTCGGGCATGACAAAGAAATTTTGATCTGTGAGATCACTAAGTAGTTGAATTCCTTTATCTGTGAGATTTACCTGATTTTGCTTTTCTTCGATAGCAAAGAAAAGGGTCTCGTCAATAACTTTCATCTCTTTACCTTGATTCTGAAGGTAAAAACCTTCCGTCTTTTGAAGCAAAGCCTTATTCCCAGATTCAGATAATAATTTTATTAATGCTTTGCTTTTGGGAAGAGCTCTATGAGCTCTTAAAAGCTCAAATCCAGCGTCTTTATTGTTCCCTTCATTAAGGAGTCGTTTTGCAGATGTAAGCGCCTCATGAGAAATACTTTTTTGTTGGTTAAAAAGTTCAATTACAAATTTTTTCAGATCATTATATTCATGTTTATCCCCGTTAGGAGTCGGGCCAGAGATGATAAGAGGAGTCCTAGCATCATCGATTAAAACGGAATCTACTTCATCCACTATGGCATAATTATGACCCCGTTGAACTAGCTCATTCGCTTCTCTGGCCATGTTGTCTCTTAAGTAATCAAAACCAAATTCGTTATTAGTTCCAAATGTGATATCTGCCGCATATGCATTTCTTCGACCTTCGCTATTTGGTTGATGTTTATCAATACAGTCTACGCTTAATCCATGAAATTGATATAAAGGCCCCATCCACTCGGCATCTCTTTTGGATAAATAGTCATTAACAGTCACAACATGAACGCCTCTGCCAGAGAGGGCATTGAGATATACAGGTAAGGTTGCAACTAAGGTTTTACCCTCTCCTGTTGCCATTTCAGCAATTCTTCCTTTATGTAGAACTGCACCTCCAAAAAGTTGGACATCATAATGGACCATATTCCAAGAAACGGGAGTGCCAGCAGCTTCCCAATGATTATTCCAAGTGGCTTTTTCTCCATTAATAGTTATTGCATTGAATGATGAAGACAAGGAGCGATCTATTTCTGTACAATTTACGTTCATTGGGCCAGCTGTCCATTGACGAGCGGTTTCTCTTATTACAGCAAAAGCTTCGGGTAAAATTTCGTCTAATGCCTTATTTTCTGACACAATGGCTGCTTTGTTCAGTTCATCAATTTTTGCATAAATCTTTTCTTTTGCTTCAAAGTTCGGTTCTGTCTCAGCTTCGGATTTTAAAGCAATTATTTCTTCTTGCTCTTCTTTGGAAGACGCTTTGATGATAGACTTAAATTCTTGAGTTTTTAAACGTAGCTGATCGGGAGTAACCCCCTGAATGGATTGCTCGGCAGCGTGTATTTTTGTCACGTAAGGCTGTATTTCTTTTAAATCTTTTTCAGATTTATCGCCTAATATTTTTTGGAGAAGCTTTTGAATCATCTTAAAGGCAAAATTACAATCCTTGTGCCACTAGAAAAGGAGTAAATATTTTAATTAAGTTAATACTCTTCTTCATTCCAAAGAAAATCTTCATCAGAGGGGTAGTCTGGCCAGATTTCTTCTATAGATTCATATACATCTTGATCTTCCTCTTCAATGGCTTGAATATTTTCCACCACCTCTAATGGAGCTCCAGTTCGAATGGCATAATCGATTAATTCATCTTTGGTGGCAGGCCATGGCGCGTCACTGAGATATGATGCAAGTTCAAGTGTCCAATACATGTTTTTAAGTGCTTCTTATTTTTCGCAAATATATTCTTTTTGTGGACCTACACAAGCACTTTTTAAGACATTGGTTTCCAATGTATTTCTTCCGCCCCTAATTTCATTGCAAACCAGCGGGAAAGAGTGAAAAGATAATCACTTAATCTATTTAGCAAAGGAATACCATGCAATGGCAACCCAATTTCATCGGTCATCAAAGAGTTTTGTAATTCTGTGGTAAATCTTTCAGCACGACGGCATACAGCTCTAGCAACATGAATTTGGCTTACTAAAACATTACCTCCTGGAAGAACAAAGTTTTTCAGTGGACTTAATTCTGATGTCATTTTATCTATTTCATTTTCCAGAACATTTATCCAGTCATCTTGAACCTTGGGAAGGTTTTTGATCATTTCTTTGGAATCATTAGCTAGGTGGGAGCCTAATGAAAAAACCCAAGATTGAATAATAATTATATTTTTTTCTTTTTCAGGATAATGAATTAAAGCTGTGACCTGATCTCTCAATAAGCCCAAGTGAGAGTTAAGCTCATCAAGTGATCCATATGCGTGGAGCCTTATGTGGGATTTACTAACGCGTTTGCCACTATAAAGACCAGAATCTCCTTTATCTCCAGTTTTTGTATAAATTTTCACAATTGTGAAGATACATAATGCTTAAACCTAATTCAATCATAAAATCAAGGGAGTAAATAATTTTTTGCTAATACGCTCGTCCTGATACTCCCTCTACATAATTAACAAAGGATTGATTAGCTACCCTATTCCCTCCAGGTGTTGGATAATCCCCGGTAAAATACCAATCTCCAAGATTTTCGGGACAAGAAGCATGAAGATCTTTTACGGTTTGATATATTATTTGAACCTCAGATTTCACATCAGCTGGAGTTAGTAGTTGGGCAATTTTATTAGATATATCACTATCGTCAAAAGGCTCATAAATTGCTTTCACAACATTAATTTGATCATGCATGTCTTTTTTGAGCTCAGCTTTTGCTTGCTGATAAGTATTCTCTAAAATTGATGTCAACCCATTTTCTTTCAGCAATAATATGGTCGCTTGGAATGCTGCGAAATCATTCATTTTCGCCATATCTATTCCGTAGCAATCAGGAAAACGAATTTGCGGTGCGGAGCTAACAATAATTATTTTTTTTGGCCCTAATCTATCCAACATTTTCAATATGCTCTTTTTAAGTGTAGTCCCCCGAACAATGCTATCGTCTACAGCTACAATAGTATCATCATGATTCACAATATTATAAGTGCTGTCATAGACATGTGAAACCATATCATCTCTCACTACATCTTGAGCGATAAATGTTCTTAGCTTAATATCTTTCCAGGCAATTTTCTCTACTCTCGGCCTCCTGTTTAAAATTGGCAGAAGAATCTCTTTTGAAAAGTCATTCTTTAATTCTAAAACCTCGTCAATTTTTTGTTTATTCAGAGCACTCTCAACCCCTTTGACAAGACCATAAAATGAAATTTCAGCAGTATTTGGAATAAAGCTAAAAATAGTTTTTTCAAAATTATTATCAGCTGCTTTGAGTACACGTTTGGCTAATCTCCGCCCTAACTCGATTCGCTCATTATAAATAGCACCATCATTCCCTCGAGAAAAATAGATGCGTTCAAATGAACAGGCAAGATGTTTTTTAGGTTCTAATATTTTTTCTATCAAAACAGTACCATCTCTTTTGGTCCATATCATATGTCCTGGAGGAACTTCTTTTACATCATCGAATTTTAAGTTAAAAGCGGTTTGAATAACAGGTCTTTCTGAAGCAACTACTGCAATTTCGTCATCAAAATAATAATATGCTGGACGAATACCATTTGGGTCCCGCATTAAAAATGAATCTCCTTGACCCAGTATGCCCCCCATGGCATAGCCCCCATCCCACGCTTTAGCTGCTTTTTTCATTACTCTTGGAAGATCAATGTTGTCAATTTGAAATTGAGAACTTTCAATATTATTGAGCTCAATATTTTTTTCTGCTTCCGATTTAAGACGTTCGTTTTCTTGGTCTAAGAAATGACCAATTTTTTCCATTACAGTTACTGTATCTGCCTGTTCTTTTGGATGCTGACCTAAAGAGACTAACTCCTCGATTAATTCGCTTGTGTTGGTCATATTAAAATTACCTGCTAAAATCAAGTTTCGACTCATCCAATTACTTTGTCTTAAAAAGGGATGGCAGGACTCAATAGAGTTGGATCCAAAAGTCCCATAACGTAGATGGCCTAAAAATGTTTCACAGGCAAACGCAAGATTATTTTTTACCCAATCAACGTCTTTAATCTTTTCCATTTGACCATCTAGCAACCCTTCAATTCGATGTTGAATTCGATTATAAATATCCTGCATTGGATTATTTTCTATGGAGCGATATCTACTTATATATCGCTGCCCGGGAGGCATATTTAACTTAACTCCAGCTAAGCCTGCGCCGTCTTGGCCACGGTTATGCTGTTTCTCCATCATGAGAATCATTTTATCAAGCCCATAAAGAGCTGACCCGTATTTATCAAGGTAAAAGTCAAGTGGCTTGCGAAGCCGCAGAAGGGCAATTCCGCATTCATGTTGGATAGCGTCGCTCATCTATAGATTTTCAAAGTCCAAAGGTAGCACTTCACTACCTTAGCTCAAATTGTTCAAAAAAAATAGATGAAACCTTTGGTCGTTGATATTCATACTCATATTCTCCCTAAGAACATACCTTCTTTCGCAAAGCAATTTGGTTACGGTGGCTTTATTAAACTGGATCATAATTGTAAAGGATGTGCTAGGATGTTAAAAGATGATGTGTTTTTTAGAGAGGTACAAGAGAATTGCTGGGACCCAGAAGTACGTTTAAATGAATCTAAACAGTTTGGAGTAGATATTCAGGTCCTTTCCACAGTACCAGTTATGTTTAGTTATTGGGCAAAATCAGAAGACGCACTTGTCGTCTCAAAATTTCTTAATGACCATCTCGGTGAGATAGTCGAGCGTTACCCGAAAAAATTTGAAGGACTTGGGACATTGCCTATGCAAGATCCAGATCTGGCGATACTGGAGCTTCAGAGATGTAGAAAAATTGGATTGAAGGGGGTCCAAATTGGGAGCCATGTAAATGAATGGAACTTAGATGCGCCTGAACTTTTCCCAATTTTTCAAGAATGCGAACGTCTTAATATGGCAGTGTTTATACACCCTTGGGATATGATGGGGGCGAATACTATGTCCAAATATTGGTTACCATGGCTGGTGGGGATGCCTGCAGAATCAAGTCGAGCAATTTGTTCTATGATTTTTGGTGGAGTATTTGAAAGATTACCACTTTTGAGAGTGGCAGTAGCTCATGGAGGTGGGAGCTTTACTTCTACAATTGGTAGGATTGAACATGGATTTAATGTTCGTCCTGACCTTTGCGCGATTGACAATCAATTTTCACCTTCTAGTTACTTGGGTAAATTTTGGATTGACAGCCTTGTTCACGATCAAAATATGTTAAACCATATTATAAATATGGTTGGCGACGACAAAGTATTAATGGGGTCTGACTATCCATTTCCTCTTGGAGAATTGAATCCTGGAAAATTAATTAAATCTATGGACTGGTCAGCTAATAAAAAAGAAAAAGTACTCGGATCCAATGCATTGAATTGGCTCAATGGGGTTTAGATTTTGGTCACGTATATTTTTTTCGCCCAATCTATGGGGATTTTAATTTCTAAAGAGTTGGAACATTTAAGATTTATAGTATGAGTTCCATTTGAAAGTATTTTAAGTTCCATTCCCAATTTTAGACCAATTTTATTTAAGTCTCGAAGAAATTTTGATGAATCATCTCTTACTGCTGAAAATTGACAAGATTGACCTAAAGAAATATCTATCAAAGCCGCCTCTTTAACAGGGGAAAAAACAAGATCAACAGATGGAATACGGTCACCATGGGGATCAAACTTTGGGAATCCTAGAAATTTATCTAACCGACTCATTAATTTTTCACTTTTCACATGCTCTAGCTCTTCAGCTACTTCATGGACTTCATCCCAACTAAAGTTTAAGGTTTGCGATAGAAAAACTTCCCAAAGCCTGTGTCTTCTGGTAAGAGAGATCGCTACTTTTTCTCCGGATGCCGTAAAATAGATTGCTCCGTATTTCTGGTATGTAATAAGCCCTTTTCCCATAAGTTTCTTAACCATTGATGTCACACTAGGTGGAGCAACATTCAGTCTAGACGCAAGAGAATTGGTAGCAACATTCTCCCCGGAAAGGATCATGTTAAGCATAGTTTTTAAATAATCTTCTTCGTTACGGGTAATTACGGGTTCTTCTCGCTTCATTTTGCGTATTTCGGATCAGCAGGCATTATTGTTCCACACTGATCGCATGTTCTATTTTTTTCTGAACTGTAGAAGTCATAAAAATGAGTCAAAAAGTCTTTTTCAATATTTTTTAAATTGAAGTAAACAGAGTGCAAAGGGTTATTACATGAGTCACAAAACCACATCAGTCCATCCTTAAAATTTTGCCCTTCTCTTTTCCTTTCTACCACTAATCCTATACTTCCCTCTTTTCTTATCGGAGAATGAGGAGTTTTGGCAGGAACTAAAAGCATATCGCCAGATTTGAGATTATGGTCTACAGGATGGCCATTTTCTTGAAGACGGACTGTTATCTCTCCTTCTAGCTGATAAAAAAACTCTTCTGTTTCGTTGTAATGATAATCTTTTCGGGCATTAGGTCCAGCAACTACCATGACAATATAATCTTCGGATTCAGGTGTCAAATTCTTATTCCCGACCGGAGGAACAAGCTTGTGACGATTGGCATTGAGCCAATGCTGAAAATTAAATGCTTTACCCATTCACTAAAGATAAATAATGAATTTTGATTTTAGAGAATTGATAATTTATTTGACTTACGGGTATGGAAACAATAATTATTTTTTTTTGTTTGTAATAAAGGGATCTTCCCTTTTAATTTCGGATTTTTGTAATAACATTTATCATCTGAGTCAATGAAACAACTTAATCTAAAACATGATTTTCCAATCTTGAATAAAAAAATCAATGGAAAACCTTTGGTTTATTTAGACAGTGCGGCGACTACCCAAAAACCTCAAGTTGTTATAGATGCGATGGTAGAATACTATAAATCTTCCAATAGCAATGTTCATAGAGGCGTTCATTTTTTGAGCGAGAGAGCTACAGACTCTTTTGAAGCTGTTCGCTCCAGTTTGCATCGGTACATTAATGCTGCTTATGAGCATGAAATTATTTTTACAAAGGGCACAACAGATTCGGTAAATCTAGTCGCTCATGGCTTTAGATCATTACTAAATCCTGGAGATGAAATACTCGTCAGTGAACTGGAGCATCATAGTAATCTTGTGCCATGGCAAATGCTTGCTCAAGTCAGCGGAGCGAAGTTGACTTTTATACCCATGCTTAAAAGTGGGGAGTTAGATATATCAATGCTCGATTCTTTAATTAACGTCAAAACGAAAATTGTCGCATTTAATCATATTAGCAATGCTCTAGGGACAGTTAATCCAGTTAAAAAAATAATATCTGCAGCTCATACAGTGGGAGCATGTGTTTTTATCGATGGAGCACAGGCATTTCCGCATACGGCTATTAATGTTCAAGAGTTAGATGTTGATTTTTACGCGGGATCTGCTCATAAGATGTATGGGCCAGCTGGTATAGGATTATTGTATGGTAAATCGGAGTGGTTGGAAAAATTACCGCCATATCAAGGAGGTGGGGAAATGATCGCTGAGGTCAAATTAAAGGAAAGCACTTATGCCGCCCTGCCTCACAAGTTTGAAGCCGGAACACCGAATATAGAAGGAGTAATTGGTTGGGGTGCAGCCCTTAAATGGATTGAGGATATTGGGATTGAAAATATTAGAATGCATGAAGATGACCTCTTATCATATGCGAGAGGATTACTTGCTGAAATTCCAGATGTTATATTTTATGGCACTGCAAAAGAAAGGGCGGCAGTAATTTCTTTTGGCATAAAGGGATCTCATCCTTATGATGTTGGTGTTCTTTTAGATCAAATGGGTATAGCTGTGCGAACTGGTCACCATTGTGCTCAGCCGATAATGACGTCATTGAAAATACCAGGAACAGTCCGAATTAGCCTAGCGGCTTATACCTCTAAAGAAGACATAGATATGTTTATTGTAGCACTTGAGAAAACAATTTCACTTCTCAACTGATGGAGACGATTATTGACCGCGAGGAGGATATAATTGAAGAATTTTCATTTTTTGATGATTGGATGGATAAATACACGCATCTTATTTCTTTAGGTAAAGAATTGGAACAAATGATTCCTGAAAACAAGACTTCCGAAAATCAAATTAAGGGTTGTCAAAGTCAAGTTTGGTTAAATGCCAAACTAACTGAAAACGGGATTCTTTTTGAAGCTGATTCTGACGCAATAATTACCAGGGGAATGATAGCTTTATTGTTGCGTGTTGTGCAGGGTCAAAAGCCTGAAAAAATCGCTTCTTATGAATTTAATTTTTTAGAGAAAATAGGATTAACTACGCACCTTTCTCCTTCTCGGGCAAATGGCCTAGTCAGTATGGTAAAACAAATACGTCTTTATGGCGTTGCATTTCAGGGAAAAAAGAAATGAAAAATGAAGATATGAATGATGATCAAATGCAAATATTGGGGGAGAAATCTGTGGAAGTTCTTCGTTCAATTTTTGATCCAGAAATCCCCGTAGATATTTACGAACTTGGGCTTATTTATGATGTTCAAGTGAGTGAAGATGCTGATATTCAAATACTCATGACTCTTACTTCTCCAAATTGTCCTGTTGCGGAATCGCTTCCATTAGAGGTAAAAGAAAAAGTCAGAGCAATTCCTGAAGCAAAAGAAGTTGAGGTGGAAATAACATTTGACCCACCATGGACAAAAGATATGATGAGTGAGGCAGCGCGTTTAGAATTGGGTATGCTATGAATACTGATTGCGGTATTGACGCCATGAATTTTTCTTTACCTCGTTTATCGAAATTATGAGATAGAATAAAGTCAATAAAAATGGATGAAATCAGAAATCGAGTTGCTGAGTCAACTTCTCTTGTTGTGTTTGATCTTGAAGATTATTTCCCCCCCGCAGGTGTTACGGAATTTGATTTAGCACCTTTAGTTGCGGATGGTGTAATGAGAGAGAATGTATGCAGAGATTTTTTTAAATCCATAAATTCCGAAGAGTTTAGAGATCAAGTAGTTGCATTTTATTGCTCAGTCGATGCAATTTTACCGCAATGGATATGGCCGATGGCTTCAAGCTCTATTGCAAAAGAGGCTCTTTACATAACTGCAGGGAGAAATTCTGATGCATTGCAGGCATATTATTCGCAGCGATTAGCTGGTATGAATTGGGCAGATTTTGCTGATAAAAAAGTTTTGCTCAAAGGGTGTGGTCAATACCCTGTGCCTGACTCAGCATATGTTCAAGCTGCAATGCACCTAAGTTTAAGTGCTCAGAAACTTATGTACGGAGAGGCGTGTAGCAATGTATTAATACATTTAAACAAGAAATAAATGGAGGGTATTAATACGGACTTTAGATTAATTAGCCTCAATCGGCATATTGATCCATTGCGTAAGGAAATTTTAAATCACCCTCTTTATTCATCAATGAAATCATTGGCGGAAGTACGAATTTTTATGGAACATCATATTTACGCAGTATGGGATTTTATGAGCTTGTTGAAGACTCTTCAGCGTAATTTGACAAGTACAGATTCGGCATGGATACCCACAAAGGATCGAGCTTCTCGAAAGCTGATAAATGAAATTGTATGTGCTGAGGAAAGTGATGTTGATTTAAATGGCAATCCTGCAAGTCACTATGAACTCTATCTAGACGCTATGAGGCAAGCTGGAGCTGAGACCCGGCCAATAATAAAATTTGTTCAAAAGTTAGAGGAAGGATTTAAACAGAGAGAAATTGTCCGTTTTAATATCTCAGAGGCTGATGAAGATTGTCTAAATTTTATTCGAAGCACTCAGAAAATCATCAACCGTGGCAAAACACATGAGATTGCTGCAGCATTTACTTTTGGTAGAGAGGATTTGATCCCGGACATGTTTACTTCACTTGTAAAAAAGCTTTATAAGGAGCACCCTTCGGAACTTTCAGCATTTGTATACTATCTAGACCGCCATATTGAGCTTGATGGTGATGAGCATGGCCCAATGGCTTTAAAAATGATACATAACCTTTGTAAAAATGATAATCAAAAATGGCAAGAGGTTGAAGACGTTAGTATTGAGGCTTTAAGGGCTAGGTTGACTTTTTGGGACAGTATTCATCGAAAATTATAGTATGTAAGAATATTTCTATTAGTTAATGAATTGAAATTTTAAGCAAGGAATTTTTATTCTCTCCTTCTTATCTTCGCGTTTCTATGAAAAAAATAATTATTCTTCTTCTGGCAGTTTTACTTATTCTGCCAACTTCTGTGAATGCCGGAGAGGGCATGTGGATTCCTTTATTAATGAAAAAACTCAATTATAAAGGAATGAAAAAAGCAGGGCTAAAGCTTTCTGCAAAGGACTTATATGATGTAAATAATGGCTCACTTAAAGATGCTATTGTCTCTTTTGGTGGCTTTTGTACCGGTGAAGTTATTTCAACACAAGGACTTATTTTAACAAACCACCATTGTGGCTATGATGCGATTCAAAAACATTCCACTCTAGAAAATAACTATTTAGAGGATGGTTTTTGGGCAATGACGCGTGCAGATGAAAAACCTAATCCAGGTCTTTTTGTAAATTTTTTAGTGAGAATAGATGATGTCTCGAAAGAAGTAAACAAAGTCTTAAGTGATACAATGTCTGAACGTGAGAGAGCTTCTGCTATATCTGAAGTTTCAAAAGGACTAACAAAAAAAGCTACAGAAAATACGGAGTTTGATGCTGCGGTTGAATCTTTTTACCACGGCAATGAATTTTATTTATTCGTTTACCAAAAATTTGGTGATGTACGCTTAGTGGGTGCTCCACCCAGTAGTGTTGGAAAATACGGAGGAGATACCGACAATTGGATGTGGCCTCGTCAAACTGGAGATTTTTCCATATTCCGGGTATACTCAAGTAAAGATGGATCAGGCTCAGATTATGATGAAGAGAATATTCCGTTGAAGCCTAAGCATTCATTACCTGTAAGCTTAAAAGGCGTAGAGGAGGGAGACTTTGCAATGGTATGGGGATATCCGGGTAGCACTGATCGTTATCTTTCAAGCTGGGGTGTAAAGCAGGCTATTGAGATCTACAATCCCTCTGTCGTTGAAGTGCGTGATGCAAAATTAGCAGTTATGAGAAAGTATATGAATGCCGACCCTGCTACAAAGATCATGTTGGCTTCTTCCTATGCCCAAACAGCGAATTATTGGAAATATTATATTGGCCAAACAGAGCAATTGATTAACAATAACGTTTTTGGCAAAAAAATTGATTTAGAGACAAAATTTTCCAGTTGGATTTCAAACGATAAAAAACGGAAAGCTAAATATGGTCAAACGCTTGATTATATTAAAGATTACTATGATGGCACAAATTCAACTGTAAAAAATAAAGTGTATTTGATCGAGGCCTTATATAGTGGCTCTTCTGCTGCTTCATTTGCCTACAGGGCTGTGTCTGGTTTGGAGCGGGTAATTCAAAACCCCAAAATGATGGAAAGAATCCGTCCGAGAATAATGGATGGGTCAAAAGCTCATTTTTCCGAATTTCATGCAGAATGCGACAGAGAGCTGATGACTGTGTTGTTTGAGATGTACTCAAAAAATATTGCTGAAGATCAACAACCTCAATTCATAAAGGAGGTATTAAAATCTGATAGTTCTTTTGAGGCCTATGCAAATCGTATTTATAAAACTTCCATCTTCATGTCAGAAGATCGATTTAATGCGTTTTTGGCAAACCCAGACAGCGCCATCCTTGCTCAGGATCCATTGACTAAAATTGTCAAAGATTTTAGGAAATCCTATTTTGGCTCTATGAGCCCCGATCTTGCTTCAAAAAAAGAAAAGGGATACCGATTGTGGACAGCAGGTGTTCGTGAAATGCTACCAGATCAGGATTGGTCAGCAGATGCAAACAGTACAATGAGAATGACTTATGGAAAGGTTGCTTCCTATGAGCCTAAAGACGGGATAACTTATAATTATTATACAACTCTTGATGGCGTAATGGAAAAGGAAGACTCTGAGAATCCAGAGTTTTTTGTCCCTCAAAAACTTAAAGAACTGCATAAGGCAAGAGATTATGGTCAATATGCAGATAAAAATGGAGATTTACCCGTTGGACTTATTTCGGCTAATGATATTACTGGTGGGAACTCAGGGTCTCCGTTAATAAATGCTAAAGGGGAATTGATTGGTGTTGCATTTGATGGAAACTGGGAAGCTATGTCAGGAGATATATTTTTTGAGGATAAGCTTCAACGTACCATTAGTGTAGATATCCGTTATGTTTTATTTATGATCGATAAATATGCAGGAGCAAAGCATTTAATCGATGAAATGATATTGCGTTGATAAGAAAAAAAATATTATTGAATTCTTAACGTATCCTGTTCAAGGCATTTGTTAATTCTTCGGGGTCTTTAAAACTTAGTATTACTTGACCTTCTCCATTTGATTTGATAATCACCTTGGAAGTAAGCCCAGTTTTATTACTAAAAACATTTGCTGCTTGAGCATCCTCAGTCAGGAGAGGAGACTTTATCCCTTTGCCAATAGCTTTAACTGCCGTCTCTAATTGTCGAACGCTCCATGAGCCTTTTATGCATCGGTGATAAAGCATATCGCTTTCAGAACTTTCGGATAGCCCAACAAGGGCACGAGCATGTCCCATAGAAATATCTCTATCACGCAAACCCGCTTGAACAAGTGGAGAAAGTTTGAGAAGACCAATATAGTTAGCGACTGTGGACCTATTTTTCCCAACCCTTTCAGAAACTTGTTGTTGAGTGAGATTACAATCCTCAATTAATCTATTGTAGGAAATAGCTATTTCCATAGGATCCAGATCTTGCCTTTGAATATTTTCTACCAAAGCCATCTCGAGAATTTCTTGGTCATCAGCTAAACGAACAAAAACTGGAATGGATTTAAGACC
>CEWO01194374.1_pt1 | contig 44168 bp, 37 predicted proteins | sample 361561 | NCBI WGS metagenome assembly CEWO01 (sample SAMEA2623627, study PRJEB7988) | marine metagenome | isolation source: saline water (ENVO:00002010), including
AAACCCCACATACCCAGTAGTAGTTCCTTCTTTTAGTACGTCTTTTAAATCAGGTGTAGAATTATGAATCATTCCACGCCAATCCATTTCATTAATAAAATCCATAAGCGCTAATTTATGTATTCTAAATGTATTATTAAATAATGGAAAGACATATATTTAATGCACTGAAATTCATATTTATGTCGAAAATACTTGTAACAGGTGGCACAGGATTAGTAGGATCTCACTTATTATATTTTCTTACTAAGCAAGGATTATGCCCTATTGCAATTAAAAGAAAAAATTCCGACATAAAAAATGTTAAAAAAATATTTAGTTATTATACAGATGATTACGAAGCACTATTTCAAAAAATTATATGGAAAGATTGCGACATATTAGATGTCGTTTATTTAGAAGAGATTGTAAAAAATGTAACCCACATATATCACGCAGCTGCAATAATTTCATTTAATAATGCTGATAAAGATAAAATGATTGAAATCAATAGTATTGGAACAGCAAATATTGTTGATTTATCTTTAAAACATAAAATTAAAAGGTTGTGCTTTGTAAGTTCTATTGCAACCTTAGGGTCTAGTCATGAAAAAGCTGTCGATGAAAGTTGTATATGGGATTGGAGCAATCAATCTGGATATGCCATTTCCAAATACTTGGCTGAAATGGAAGTTTGGAGAGGGTTTGCTGAAGGATTGTCTGGTGTAATTGTAAATCCATCATTAATTTTAGGAGCTGGTTCTTGGGCGTCAGGTATTGGCACAATTATTCAAAAAGCTAGCCTTGGAATGCCATTTTATCCGCCAGGTAGTTGCGGAGTTATTGATGTACGTGATTTAGCACAAATTATGATTCAATTATTAAATAGCGATATTTCTAATGAACGTTTTATAATTAACTCTGATCACATTGAGTACAAAGATTTAATGTCTATAGTAGCAAAAAAATTGAACAAAAAAGTACCACATATAAAGCTTAGTAAAATATTTATGAAAATGCTTATTGGATTAGATGTATTGATAAATAAAATACGCGGAAAAAGGATTGAATTAAGTACAGATGCTGTTAAATACACTACTGCAAACATACTACTAGATAGTAATAAAATAAATAGTATGATTGAATTTAAATATAGAAAAATGGAAGAATCTATTATTAAATGCGTAGAATTATATAAAACCCGAAATCACGAATTTTAAGACGCTTCAATTTCTTTAATTATTTTAATGAAATTTTCAGGATTTTCAATGTAAAACAACAATGTTTGCTTATAAATAGTATCATTAACCTTATACCGATTTAGCGTTTCATTTAAAAAATTTTGTATTGTATCATACGGAGCATGTTTTAAATTTTGAAAACCATGCGTGCCATAAATATCTTTTAAAATACTTTTAAAAGTTTCTTGTGGGATTAAATCTGGTACATTTTCTTTTTCAAAACAACCAAGAAATAAAAAACTAATTATCAAAAACCAATTCTTTGCCATTTTTTATATCATTAATAACTCCATTTTTATATGCAATATGACCATTGACTATTGTATGTGTAATTTCAAAATTAAATTCTTTGCCTTCTAGCGGAGACCAGCCACAAGAATACAAGATGTTTTGTTTTGTTACCTTGTAAGGTGTATTTTTTTGAGCAATAACTAAATCCGCGTAATAGCCCTCTCTAATAAAACCTCTTTTTTGCAAATTAAAACAAATAGCTGGAGCATGAGACATTTTTTCAACAACTCTCTCAATAGAAATTTTATTACTTAGTGTATGCTCTAGCATAACCGGTAACGCATGTTGAACCATTGGCGCCCCAGAAGGACAAGAAAAATATGCATTATTTTTTTCTTTTAGCGTGTGAGGAGCGTGATCAGTCGCAATAATATCTAATGTGTCATTATTTAGAGCATCCCATAAAGCATCTTGATCATCTTGAGTTTTTACAGCTGGATTCCATTTAATAAAAACACCTCGTTCTTCATAGTCTAAATCTGTAAATGATAGATGATGAATACAAACTTCGGATGTAATTTTTTTATCTTTTAAAGCAATGTCATTTCTAAATAAATCCAATTCTTTAGCAGTAGAAATATGCAACACATGTAACCTACTAGAATATTTTTTTGCTAAATCAACCGCTAAAGAGCTTGACTTAAAACATGCATCATGTGATCTTATTTTAGGATGTTCAGAGATAGGAACATCTTGTCCATACTTTACTTTTGCAGCTGAACTATTAGATCTAATTGTTTCTTCATCTTCGCAATGAACAGCAATTAATCCTTCTGCATTAGAAAAAATATTGTTTAGGACTTTAAAATTATCTACTAACATATTCCCAGTTGAAGAACCCATGAAAATTTTGAGTCCTGGAACTTTACGAAAATTGGTTTTTAAAACTTCTGAAATATTATCATTAGAAACACCCATGAAAAATGAGAAATTAGCAAGTGAATCTTTACGACCAATACTAAATTTATCCTCTAATAATTCTTGTGTCAAAACAGCAGGCTTGGTGTTTGGCATTTCCATGAAAGAAGTTATTCCTCCTGCTACAGCTGCTCTGGATTCAGAATGAATTGTACCCTTGTGAGTTAATCCTGGCTCACGAAAATGTACTTGATCATCAATAACGCCAGGCAATAAAAATGCACCATTTAAATCAATAACATCATGATGTTTAGCCGATATAGAAGAAGCTATTTTATGGATAAATTCTCCTTCTATTAAAACGTCAACCTGCGTAATAGTTCCTTCATTAACTTTATTTGCATTTTTTAATAATAAACCCATAATCTTATTTATATGACGACGAAAATAAACTTTTTATTTTCATTTTTAAAACAGCCCATACAGCCTCTTTTATTATGCTACTATCTAATTTTGAAACACCCCGTTCTCTGTCTTTAAATACAATCGGAATTTCTAAAATTTTAAATCCTTTCATCCAACTTCTAAATTTCATTTCAATTTGAAAGGCATACCCAACAAACTCCACGTCATCCAGAGGAATACTTTCTAAAACTTTTCTTTTATATGCTGTGAAACCAGCCGTAGGATCTTTCACTTGCATACAGGTAATTAATCTAACATACCATGATGCACAATAGGATAATAAAACTCTACTAAGCGGCCAATTTACTACATTGATACCAGAAATGTATCTTGAACCTACACACAAATCAGAATCTTGATCTTTTAACACTTTATGCAACCTTAATAAATCATCTGGGTTGTGTGAAAAATCACAATCTAATTGAAAAAAATAATCATATGGCTTTTGTAAAGCCCATTTAAAACCTGTGATGTAAGCAGTTCCTAGTCCTCTTTTTTCTTTTCGTTCTAATAAGAACAGCTTGTCTTTATATTTTTGTTGTAAACTTTTTACTTCTAAAGCTGTTCCATCAGGGGATGAGTCGTCAACAACTAAAACATGCAACTCATTTGAAATTGAAAACAATTTATTAACCATGAGATTTATATTATCAATCTCATTATATGTTGGAATAATAATTAAGCTTTTTTGCATGAATTTAATTTAATTTGTAAAAATAATTAATTTATATTTCTTAATAAGAAATTCTTATTTTGTATTAAAAAATAACAATGTATTTTTAATATATTATTACTTTTGAACATTATGATCTAACTTGAATACTATAATAATTTTAAATTATCTACACATGAAACATTTTTTTACTTTAATAATTACCTTTTTATCAATGAATTTCCTACAATCACAGTGCGATGAGCTTTTTATATCAGAGTATGTAGAAGGATGGTCTAATAATAAGGCAATAGAAATTTATAATCCTACTGCAAATACTATTGACTTATCCGGGTATTCACTATCTAGATATGCCAATGGTGGACAAACACCAAGTAGCACTCAACTAGAAGGCACTATAGAGCCATACTCTACGTTCGTAGTTGGTTTAGACAAAAGAAACCCTGATGGAATAGAGTTTGAAGCGCCGATGTGGGATGGATACTTCACATTCACTGATAGTATTACTGATGAAGAAGTTACAATATATACTGAAGAAGATGATTTACAAAGTAAAGTCGATTTGTTTGTAAACCCCATTTATTACACTGGTACAAATCCTAATGAAGCAATTGCCAACCCATCAACAATGTATTTTAATGGTAACGATGCTGTAACATTAGAGCCAATTGGCGCATATCCAATTGATATTTTTGGAAAAGTAAATTTTGATCCCGGTGTAGCATGGACTGATAGTGATGGTAATTATTGGACAAAAGACCATACTCTAATTCGAAAAAGTTCAATTACAGGGGGACAAACAGACCCTTTTATCGATTTTTTTGACCCTACACTAGAGTGGGATTCATTACCAGCTAATACATTTGTTAACCTTGGTAGTCATGAATGTGAATGTAATCCTGAAAGCCAGTTGCTGGAAATGTCAAATCAATTTATTACTTACCCAAATCCTACTAATCAATCAGTGATTAATATCGTAAGTCAACATGAAATACAAAATGTTAAAGTAATAAATCATTTGGGGCAAGTAATTACAAATAAAGCAATTAATAACAGACGAGAAACTCACATTGAATTGCCAAATCAAAAAGGAATTTATATTATTTCTGTGAAGGATAATTTTAACACCTCTAATCAATCGGTTGTACGTAAGTAATGAATAAATTTCTTACTATTATTATAATTTTTTTTTCTGCACAACTAAATGCACAAAATACTCTAAAGGGTGTTATTTCTGATAAGGAAACTGGAGAAACTTTAATTGGAGCTAACGTAGTTCTAGAAAACAAATCTAAAGGGACTACCAGTGGTACTGCAACAGATTTTAATGGTGAATTTAACTTCAAAAATCTTAAAAGAAATGATGATTATCAATTAATCATTTCTTACATAGGTTATGAGGCTCAATCTTTGGAAATTTCTTTTGATAAAAAAACTTATGTGAGACAGACTATTGAAAAAAATATTCAACTAGTTTCTGACATTCAACTTGATTTAGTTACAGTAGTTTCAGATCAGGCAGAATTTAGAAAAACACCGGTTTCTCTTAGTAATGTTAAAATTGAGCAAATTGAGCAAGAATTGGCTGGACAAGAAATTCCTATGTTATTAAATTCTACACCTGGAGTATATGCAACTCAACAAGGTGGAGGAGACGGAGATGTTGATATCAACATCCGTGGGTTTAACCAAGAATATGTTGCCGTTATGATAGATGGGGTGCCTATGAATGATATGGAAAATGGTTGGGTATACTGGTCAAACTGGTTTGGGCTTGACGCGATGACGAGAACAATACAGGTTCAAAGAGGTTTAGGAGCATCTAAATTAGCATTGCCTTCAATTGGGGGAACAATTAATATCATGACCAAAGGCCTAGATGCAGAAGAAGGTGGGATGATAAAACAAGAAATAGGTAGTGGTAGTGCCTATAGAACTAGTTTTGGGTATACAACTAAAAAGTACAGTTTTGGAAAATTTAATATCGCTGGTTCCTTTAAGCGATCTAACGGTATTATTGAAGGAACACAGTCTAGAGGACTTTTTTATTATTTAAAATGGCAAAATTCTTTTGATGATCACGTACTTTCTTTTGCAATATTTGGAGCGCCTCAAAATCACAATCAAAGAAAGTATGGAGCTGATATTGAACTATATGATAAGAATATTGCAGCTGAATTAGGAGTAGATACTACTGGAGAAGGAGGATACGGCTTAGATTATAATCCAGATTGGTCAGAGTATAATACATATGATGTTATCTTTAATCAAAACTCCAACGACACCATTTGGGGAGAAGACCAAATCGGAATAAGTTATAAAAACTATTACCACAAGCCTACTTTCAATTTACAACACCTTTGGGAAATCAATGAAAAAAGTTCTTTAACCAATGTCATTTATTATTCTCGAGGTAGCGGAGGCGGAACTACATTAGACAGTCCTGATGAAATTTATGACTCTAATAATCAAATAGATTTTCAAGAAATGTATGATCAAAACTCTGGCAATAGTTTTCTTTTTGGTCAACCTTCTTCAATAAAGCCATTATATAGTAGTACTGAGAATAAATCAACACATATATTAACATCTAGTATTAACAATCACTCTTGGCTAGGCGCTTTATCAACATACAATTATAAAGTTGACGAAAACTTTGACTTTGCTGGCGGATTAGACCTTAGGACATATAAGGGTGAACATTACCGCGAAATATATGACTTAATTGGTGGTGATTATTTTGTGGGTTCTACTCAACCAGGCTCTAATTACATTGGAGCAAGTAATGAAAATCTTTTATTGAGACAAGGTGATAAACTTTACTACCATAACGACGGATTAGTTCGCTGGCTAGGTGGGTTTGGACAAGTAGAATATAAGTACAATAATATAACTGCTTTTTTAAATTTAACAGGATCTCATACTTTTTATAAAAGAATTGACTATTTCAAAAAACAAGATATAGTTCTTGAAGATACAACTTTAACACAGGCTGTAGGGGTTAATGAAACCATATGGTATGATGGCAACAGATACACTTTAGAATCTGATGAAGCAAGATTTGCAGAAACAAATTGGGAGGTATTCCCTGGTTATACAGTTAAACTAGGTGCTAATTGGAATATTAATCAATATCATAACGCGTTTTTTAATGCAGGTGTTTTGTCTAAAGCTCCTAATTTTAATAATGTATTTATGTACGACAATACAAGCTTTGACTTAAAACCTAACACAACTATAGAAGCTTTGGAATTTGGATACGGATATCGATCAAAAACTTTTTCCTTAAATTTTAACACATATTTTACTGCTTGGTATAACAAGCCTACAACAGATACTAGAAGAATAGCAGGCGGTGAAATTGTAAATATTACAATAATTGGCATGAATGCACTACATAGGGGTATGGAATTAGATTTTGGATGGAAAATCTCAGACGCTATTAAATATGAATTCTTGTCCTCATTTGGGGACTGGAGATGGACTTCAGATGATGCAACCAAATATGAGTTCTTAGAGCAACAGCTTTATAATGTTTCAAGCATAAATGCTAACGGAATTCACGTTGGAGGTTCGCCGCAAACCCAAATCGGCTCAAGTATTAGCTACAATTATAAAATCAACAAAAATATTAACGGATATCTAAAATTAAAGGGTGTTTATTTTGATAGACTTTATGCCTACTATAATGTCGAAGATTTAGCAGGAGAAGCTGCTGTGAATGAAATTGAAGTTTCAGATGTATGGCGAGTTCCCGATTATGCCTTGTTTAGTTTACATATGGGAAACAATATAGATTTTGATAATAGTAGCCTACATTTTAAATTTAACATCTTAAATCTTTTTGATAATGCATATATTAGTGCTGCGCGAAATAATGATTCTGATTTCCCAGCAGTAGATAATGATGATGCTGAATCTGCTAGTGTCTTTTTCGGATTAGGTCGTAAAATAATTACATCAATTGAATATAAATTTTAATAATACTATGAAAAAATTACCATATATAATACTCTTTCTTTTAAGTTACGTTAGTATAAGTCAACCTAATAATTATTATGAAAGTTGTATAGGACTAGAAGGTGAAGACTTAAAATCTGAATTACATAATATCATTAAAGACCATACAGCATACTCTTATACAATAACTAAATCAATTTTAAGAGAAGCCGATGAGGATCCAAATAATCCTTCAAATATAATACTTGTATACAGTGGAAACTCTATTGATAAATTTGATTTTTCATCTAGTTTTGAACCCGATTTTTGGAATAGAGAACATGTATGGCCTAAATCTCATGGTGATTTTGATGCTGGAGATCCCTTCGAAGTTCCTCTATACACTGATGCCCATAATTTAAAACCTGTTGATGCCAGCATGAATACTTTGAGAGGAGAAAAAGATTTTCAAACAGGTGGCGAGATTGTATATAATGGTGAAGTGGCAACTTCATGTTATAGCACAAGTTCAACATTTGAACCTAGAGATGCAGTCAAAGGAGATATCGCTAGAATCATACTATATATGGATGTTCGATATGAGGGTGGATCTAATGCTAATGAGCCCAACCTTGTCCCAATAGATGGTCTAACCACATATCCAAATCCTCAAATAGGAGTTTTATCTACTCTTCTTGAATGGCATCAACAAGACCCGCCTGATGACTTTGAAAAAAGAAGAAATGATGTAATTTATGATTGGCAAGGGAATAGAAATCCATTTATTGATTATCCAAATTTTGTAGACATCATATATAATGATGCTAGTGCCAATGCTATTCAAATATCTAACGTCCAACTCCCTCAGCCACTGGAAGGTGGTACTGCATTTAACATATCAGCTGATATTATTAGTATGATGAATTGCGGCCCTATTGAAAGTGTAACAATCAATTATGGTAATAGCTGGAACCTAGAGCAAGTTAGTGAAATGATATTTCAGGATAATAGCTGGACTGTTGACATAGATGCTCAATCTTATAATACCATGTTCTGTTATTCGATAATGGCTACAGACTGTGATGGAAATTCAAATAGCTTTTATGGCTCAGAAGTAATTGCACCATACCCTTTTGAAGGATTGATAACAACTATTTCTGAAATTCAAGGTCAGCAGGAATTTTCTCCCTATGAAGGTCAAACCGTCAACACTACAGGTATTGTTACAGGCGCCTTTGCAAATAGTTTTTATATTCAAGACGGAGCTGAACCGTGGTCAGGTATATATATATATAGCGGAGATGAATTGCCAGTTATGGGGGATAGTGTAATTGTAACTGGAGAAATAAGTGAGTTTTGTTGGAATGGTAGTCCTTGTGCTTGTAGTACCTGTGGAGGTGCTGGAGTAACAGAACTTTATCAACCTGACGAAATTTATATTATCAGTAATAACAACCCTCTTCCTGAGCCAATACTTGTTTCTAGTGGGGATGCGCTCTCAGAACAGTATGAAGGTGTTTTAATTCGCATGGAAGATGTAGAGTGTCTTTCTCTTCCAAGTGGATTTGGTGTTTGGCAAGTAGATGATGGGACCGGGTCATGCGGGATTCATAATACACCCGATGGATATGAATTTGATCCGCAAATAAGCGCGGTGTATAACATAACTGGAATTGTCACATCTACTTTTGATGAATGGAAAGTAGATCTGAGAATGCCCTCTGATGTAGAGAGTGGCCAAGATATTTTAGCGCCTTTTATTATTGCGCACAACTGTCAAGATGGAAACAATTCCTACGTTATAACCTTGACTTTTAATGAAGCAATTGACCCTGATTTTTTGAATGCTAGCAACTTTTTTGTTTCAAATGCATCTATACAAAATATCTCTCCGGGTTTTATTGACCCAACTCAAGTTATCTTAACACTTGACAATGTCATTTCAAATAATATCGGAATAATTATTAATGAAATTATGGACCTTAGTGATAATATGGCAACAAATATCTCATATAATATTGAATGTGATTTTAATATTTCTATAAACGAACTTGATAGAGAATACAATATTTTTCCAAATCCAAACAATGGCTCTTTTATTCTTGACCTACATCAAGAGATTAATAAAATTGCTATTTATGATTCTAAAGGCCAAATCATCCTTTCTAAAGAATTACATAATGGCGAACATTCTATTCACATAGAAAAAGCTGGATTCTATTATTTAGAATTGAATAATAACCTTCACCAGAAAATAATTATAAATTAAGCTACAAACTGCATTAATATACCACATAACCAAGCAGCATATGTGCCCAAGGCATAGCCAAGTACAGCTAGCAAAACTCCCACAGGGGCTAATGATGGATGAAATGCGGAAGCAACAACAGGAGCAGATGCAGCACCTCCAACATTTGCTTGGCTACCAACAGCTACAAAAAAGAAAGGCGCGCGAATAATTTTAGCAACGATTAGCAATAGGGATACATGGATTAGCATCCAAATCAAGCCTAGCAAAAAGACTCCTGGAGAATCAAGAATAGATAATGCATTCATTTTCATACCAATAGTTGCGACCAAAATATATAGGAAAATCGATCCAATAGTGGAAGCACCGACACCTTCGTATTTTCTTAGCTTAGTAAAAGATAAAATTAAACCTCCAGTTGTAGCAATAACTATTAACCAAAAAAACTTTGATGTTAGGCTAAACTTAGCTAAAAAAGGGAAGTTATTTTGAATAAATGGAGCAATCACATCCGCACATGCATGTGAAAGACCTGTCAAACCAAAAGCAATAGATAGAATCACCATATAATCTGTGAAATTTGGTATTTTTTGATTCTCATTTTTATATTTTATTAATTTATTTTTTAAATCTTCGATAGCTGATGAATCCGCTTTTAACCAATTGTCCATCTTCTTATTAATTCCAGCACCATAAAGTAAAAAACCCATCCATATATTAGCCACAATGACATCCACAGTAATCATTGAACTAAAAATTTGATCATTAACATTAAACATCTCTTTCATAGCAGCTTGATTTGCGCCCCCCCCTATCCAACTGCCAGCTACAGTTGTTAATCCTCTCCACAAATCGTCTGATGAAATAGGAATTAGATCAGGAAAACAATAAGACACAAAGAATAAACTTAATGGCCCACCGATCAATATTCCAAACGTCCCTGTCAAAAACATAATAATAGCCTTGGGACCAAGATTAATAATTTTTTTTAAATCTATACTTAGTGTTAACAACACTAAACTTGCTGGCAATAAATACCTGGATGCAATAAAGTATAAATTTGATTCTTCCCCTGAAATTACTCCCATACTATTAAAAAGAGACGGAATAAAGTAACATAATAACAATGCCGGGACATATTTAAAAAAGCTTTTTAAATATTTATTGCTGCTTTTTTCCATGACAAAAATAGCTGTTAACATCATTATCAGTAAACCTAAAACAGTTGCATCGTTATTAAAAAGTGTTAGATATTTCATAATTCGTAATTTAAAATTTGTGTAATTATTTTTAAAAATTGTTCTTTAGCATCAAAGTGTACCCAATGGCCTGCATTTGGGACATTAATTATCTTGTTATTTGGAAAAAGTTTAGAAATATAGTCTAAATCAGTATTTTGGATATAATTTGATCTTTCTCCTGACAAAAAATAGGTCGGTCGCATATATACATTATTGGAACTTATTTTGTCTGAAATATAGTCCATATTTTTTTCAAGTGCAGAAAAGTTGAATTTTAATTTTGGTTTATTACCATTAGATAGATAAAATCCTTTAAGTAAAAAATTGGTCACACCAATATCGCCAGTATAATCCATTAAAATTGACTGGGCTTCTTTGCGAGAATTTGATTTTAATAGAACTGATCTAAGGCCTGAAAAAATAAACTTTTGAGTATTTTTATAAACCTTAGGTGCAATATCTACAACTACTAAGTTTTGCAATTTTTCTGGATATAAAAGAGCATATTGCATAGCAACTTTCCCGCCCATAGAATGTCCAATTAAAGAATAATTAATTATTTTTTTTTTCGCAATATAATTAGATAAATCTTGTGCAAGAATAGTATAATTATGTTTAGGATGATGAAAGGAATTACCATGATTTCTTTGATCAATTAAATGTACTTGATAATTTTTTGATAATTCTTTTGCGACACTGTGCCAGTTTTTAGATTCCCCAAATAAACCATGTAATATTATTAATGGATGACCGTTACCTAGAATTTGAGAATATACAATCATGATAAAATTTCTTTATAACAAGAAATTGTTTTTTCTAATCCTAGAAATAACGATTCTGAAATTAAACCATGTCCAATTGAAACTTCATCTAGATAAGGTATTTCTCTAACAAAGAATGGTAAATTTTGCATATCTAGATCATGGCCAGCATTAACCCCTAGCCCTAATTCATGAGCAAATTCACTACACTTAACATATGATTCAATTGTATGTTTAGATTTCGCATACGTTCCTGTAAACAATTCAATTCTAGCAGCATTAACTTCTCTAGCAGCATTAACCATTTCTAGATTTGGATGAATAAAAATAGAAGTTCTAATACCATGATTATTTAATTCTTGCACAACACTCGTTAAAATAGATTTATTTTCAATAATATTCCATCCCTCTAGGGATGTCAGGACATCAGGGGCATCTGGAACTAAAGTAACCTGATTAGGTTTTAATCTTAAAACCATTTTTAAGAAAGAAGATGATGGGAACCCTTCAATATTAAACTCAATATTATTCGGCATTATATTTGATAATGAAGAAACGTCCTTTTTAGTAATGTGTCTTTCATCTGGTCTTGGATGAATAGTTATGCTATCTGCTCCAAAGCTAATAATAGACTGGGTTACATTAATCAAATCTGGTATATTATTACCTCTAGCATTACGCAAGGTGGCTATTTTGTTTACATTCACACTTAACTTAACCATAATAGTAATTAAATAAAGAATTAATGTATAAAAATAGTAAGTTTGTCTAATATAGAATTGATGTGATGATAAAAGATATTATTAAACGAGATTTATCTGCACCTAAGTTAAATGATAGTGCAATAAACACACTTGCCGTCATGGAAGAACACAAAATATCTCACGTTCCTGTTGTAGATGAAAATAATAAATTTATTGGATTAATTGACGAGCTAAGTATTATTAATATGAGTAATATTCAAAACCCACTAAACTCTATTAAAAAAACCATGAAAAATATTTTTCTGCTTGAAAATGCGCATGTATTTCAAAGTATACAAACCTTAACAAGTCACTTATTATCAATTATTCCAATTGTTAATGAAAATAATACTTATTTAGGATATATTGAGCAAATTGATATTATTCAAAAATTAGGATTATCTCAAACTAATTATGACAACCTAAATATTATAGTGATCGCCTTACATAAAAAAGATTATATTCTATCTGAAATCTCAAGATTAATTGAAGAAAATAATGGAAAGATTATTACACTATGGCAAGAAATAATAGAAGATAAAATCAATGTCCACTTAGCATTAAATTGTATTAATTGTGATACAATTATAAAGACCCTTGAAAGATATGAATATAATATCACACAAACCTTTTCAAGTGACTATAATAGCAATGCATTAGACGATCGTTTTGAATCGTTTATTAACTACTTGAATACTTAGATTATGGTGTTTTTATTACATGGCAAAAAGTTTTCTAAAGAGATTGGAACACAAATTATAGAATTTATATCTGATCTAAATAAAAAAAAATTTACCGTTTTATCGACTGAATTTTTCTATAAGCAAATTAAAAAATTTCTCAGTGAGGACAATAATAAAATTATTAAACCGATATCTAATATAGAAAACTATAAAAAGAGAATTGATTATTTAATTTGTTTTGGAGGAGACGGAACCATCCTGAATGCTGCTACTCTAGTAAAAAATACTGAAATTCCAATAGTTGGTATTAACACTGGGAGACTAGGTTTTTTAGCAACAATTTCTAGACATAACTTAGCTAACTTAATTAGTAAGTTAATTAGTGAAAAATATCGATTAAGCAGCCGTGCGGTATTAAATATTGATTCACAAAATACAATTATTGATACTCCTTTTGCTTTGAATGAAATATCTGTTTGCTCTAAAGAAAATACCTCTATGATTAACATTAAGGTTATGTTAAATAACAAATACTTAAATACGTATTGGGCAGATGGACTAATTATTTCAACTCCAACAGGATCCACAGGATATTCATTAAGTTGTGGCGGCCCTATTGTTATGCCAGAATCAAAAAACTTTATAATTACACCTATTGCTCCACATAATTTAAATGTCAGACCATTAATAGTTTCTGATGACAATATTATCACACTAGAAATTGTAGATAATAGTACCCATAAATTTTTATTATCTATGGACTCTAGAAATCAATACATTAAAAATAGCACACCTATAATTATTAAAAAAGCTGAACATAGTATAAAATTAGTTGAAATAGAATCTATCAATTATTCTAAAACATTAAGAGAGAAATTACTTTGGGGATTAGACACAAGAAATAATGAAGTTTAACTGTAAAAATATAATTATATATATATACATACTGAACTGCAGTATTGTACTTGGGCAAACAAATGAAATTGGTGTTTTCTTAGGTGGATCTTTATTTCATGGTGATGTTGGCTATAATAACGCTGAATACGCTATATTAAACACTCAACCTACGCTAGGATTTCAGTTAAAAAGAAATTTGAATTATCACTTTGGAGTAAGTATACACATCCATCGAGGAACACTATATTCAAGTGATGCAAACGCCTCCGACTTTTTTAAAACAGAACGGAATCTACATTTTAAATCTAAAATAACCGAGTTTAGTTTAATAAGCGAATTTAATCTCAGACCATATATGAGCAGGTATTCTGAATATAATATATCACCATTTTTATTTTTCGGGATATCCTCTTTTTATTTTAATCCAAAAGCTCAAAGTAATGATGGCAATTGGTATTCTCTTAGGCCTCTAGGCACAGAAGGGCAAGGTTCAGATTATTACCCACAAAGGGAATTATATGATTTAAATGGCATAGCGATTCCATTCGGATTTGGTTATAAAATTAATATATATGATTATTTAACATTGAATTTTAATATTAGCTGGAGAATCACATTCACTGACTATATTGATGATGTTAGCACAACCTATGTAGATCCAAATATCTTAAGCGAATTAGGGGCTGAATTATCTGACCAATCTAACAACACATTCCCAGAAGGGTTTCAAAGAGGAGATCCAAATCAACATGATAAATATGGTTTTATAGGACTAACTATATTATATAGTATTAAAGATCGACAAAACACTTGTGAAAATATCACTAATTAACAATGCGTCAAAATATAAAATTAAATCAAAATAAAATACCTGCACATATTGCCATCATTATGGATGGAAATGGGAGGTGGGCCAAAGAAAAGGGCAAAAGTAGAATTTATGGACACCTACAAGGAGTTAAGAGTGTCAAACGCATTGTCACATCCGCTATTGAACTGGATGTGAAATATTTAACACTTTTTGCTTTCTCAAAAGAAAATTGGCAACGACCTAAAAGTGAAGTCAGTATGTTAATGGATTTGTTTGTATCAACTATAATGAATAATCAAAACCACTTTTTAAAAAATAAAATCAAAATAAATGTTATTGGCACAACTACCGATCTGCCAAAAAAATGCCAAAATGCATTAAATAAAATGTTAGATATTACAAAAAACAATAGCGGTTTAACATTGACCTTGGCTCTAAGTTATAGTGCAAGATCTGAAATTTTAGAAGCTATAAATAAAATTATAAAATCTGATAAAAAACAATATATTACAGAGATGACTTTTCAAAAAAACCTGCAAACATTTAACATCCCAGACCCTGATTTATTAATTAGAACAAGTGGAGAAAAACGTGTTAGCAACTTTTTATTATGGCAAATTGCATTTTCAGAATTATATTTTAGTGAAAAAAAATGGCCAGATTTTGATGAAGAAGAATTATATATAGCTATTTTTGAATACCAAAAGAGGGAGAGGCGATTTGGTAAAACAACTGAACAAATTTATGACAAAAATATTTAAATTTTTTTTAGTAACATTATTTCCATTTTTTTGTGTTTTTTCACAAACACAAAATATTATAACCCCAGAAGGCTATATATTAAAAGATGTTGAATTATTAGGCGATTATAATATTGATAAAAAAACCGCTCTTCAATTAATGGGCCTATCAATCGGTCAAAAAATATCAAGCCAAGAAGTTGCGAGTGGGTTAAAAAAAATGTGGCAACAAGATTTATTCGCTGACATTCAAATATCTAAGGTTATTACACCAAATGATGAAATTATTCTGAAGTTATACCTGAAGCCTTCTCTGAGTCTTTTAAAATTTGCATTTAATGGCATTAAAAAGGGAGACGAAGATAATTTAAGAGATAAGATTAATTTAAATTCTGGGATGACTGTTAATGACAACTTAATAAAAGTTAGTCAACAAAAAATAGAAGAATACTTTGTCGAGAAAGGGTTTCTACAGGTTTCATGTGAAGCTCAAACTATCCCTGACTCAGTAAATAATAGAAAAGTAACTCTCGAATTTAATATTACTAAAAATGCTCGTTTAAAAATCAAAGAAATTAACTTTTCAGGCAATCAGAGTCTCAAAGATTCTAAGCTAAGAAAAGTGATGAAAAAAACCCGACAAACAGGTTTACGATATTTATTATCTAGTTCCAAATTAATTGAGGAAGAATATCAAAAAGACCTAATTAATGTAATTAATTTATATAAACAATTTGGATATCGGGATGCAAGTGTAGTAAATGAAGTGGTCTCAATAACAGAAGACGATAAACTTATAATAGATATTGAAATATCAGAAGGTAACCAATACTTTTTTGGAGAAATTAGTTGGTTAGGTAACACCAAATATAACTCTCAAGAACTTACTAAAATACTAGCGATTCAATCCGGAGAAATATTTGATGAAACATTATTAGATGAGCGATTAAACATGAGTCGCAATCAGGACGACGTCAGTGCGCTATATATGGATGATGGATATTTATTTTTTCAAGTTAACCCAATAGAGACTTCTATTGATGATTATAATATGATTGATTTAGAGATGCAAATACGAGAAGGCAAGCAAGCTATAATAAAAAATATTGTTGTTAAAGGAAATACAAAAACTAATGATAATGTATTAATGAGAGAAGTTCGATCATTACCTGGGAATCTATTTAAAAGATCTGATATTATTAGAACACAGGAAGAATTTAATAGGCTAGGTTTTTTTAATCCTGAAGCTCTCGGAGTGAACCCAATTCCTGATCCACAAACTGGGAACGTAGATATAGAATATATTGTAGAAGAAAAGCCCGCGGATCAAATTGAATTATCAGGGGGATACGGGGGAGAAAGCTATGGTTTCGTAGGACAACTTTCTGTTGCTTTTAATAATTTTTCTACTAAAGGTATATTTGATAAAACAACTTGGTCTCCATTGCCAACAGGTGATGGACAGAAAGTGCAACTAAGCGCGCAAGCATATGGAAGAAGGTATCAAAACTACACACTTCTTTTTCAAGAACCTTGGCTAGGTGGCAAAAAACCTAACGCATTTACAACATCTATTTTTTATTCTCTTAGTAGACCTGACATAACAAATGAAGCAATAGAAAATCCAAGACAATTAAATAGGTCTGGATTTAGTTTAGGTTTTGGAAAAAGGTTGAAATGGCCTGATGATTATTTTACGACTAATCTCAGTTTAAATATAAGTGATTATGATGTGTCAAATTGGACAAATTTATTCTCTACTTTCAATATAAATATTGCTGGAGTGTTATCTAGAAGCTCGGTATTTAATCCTATTTATCCTAGAAGAGGTTCCAAGTTTTTATTAAGTGCTGAACTAACACCTCCGTATTCATTATTTTCTGGAATTGAAAAAGATGAATATATTGACATGCCCGAGGAAGAAAAATTCGAGTTTTTAGAATACTACAAAATTAAAACACGTGGAGAATGGTACACCGAATTAGCAAGTAAGCTAGTACTTAAAACTTCATTTGAGTTTGGTTTTTTATCTGCATATAATGATGCTGTCGGGATTCCGCCTTACGAAAGATTTGAAGTCGGAGGAGACGGAATAAGTGGTTACTCATATAATGGTAGCGAACGAATCGGTGTAAGGGGTTATCCTAATGAAACTGGAAGTGGTTCTGAGGGGGGAGGTGGCCTAATTAGTGGAGTTGGCAATGAAGGCCAACCTCTTTATAGTAAATATACTGCCGAAGTTCGATATCCCATTTCGCTAGCAGCTACCACCACAATATATGCACTATGTTTTGCTGAGGCTGCTAATGCATGGGAAGGGTTTGACACATTCAATCCATTTGAAGTTAAGCGTTCGCTCGGAGCTGGAATTCGTATATTTATGCCCATGTTTGGCCTAATGGGAGTAGATTTTGGATATGGTTTTGATCCATTATATAATGGACAAAAGCCTGGTCTAGTAACATCTTTTACTATTGGACAACAATTTTAATTTGTTAAATTTGTAAAAAAATTATGAAAAAATTATTTTTTATTTTAATTCTATTTAGCGCATCAATAAATGCACAAGACATAGCATATGTGGATAGTCGCTATATTTTAGAAAATATTCCAGAATTTAATACTGCCCAAGAAGAATTAAATAATTTATCTGAAGAGTGGGAAGAAGAAATTAGTATTATGAAAGATGAGGTGGAAAGACTTTATAGGAATTATCAGGCATCACAATACTTACTTCCCGAAGGGAAAAAGAAAAAAGAAGAAGAGAAAATAATTGAAAAAGAACAAAAAATTAAATCTCTCACTAAAGAACGATTTGGACCAAAGGGAGAGTTGTATAAAAAACAAGAACAATTAATTCGTCCAATTATGGACTTAATTTACTCAGCTATAAATAAATTTGCAGATGAGGGTGAGTATGACATTATTTTTGACAAATCATCTGATTTAATTATGCTTTTTTCTGATCCTGAATTAGATAAAAGCGATGCAATACTAGAAAAACTAGGTTACTAATCAATAAAAAAACATAACATGAAACTTAAATTTATCTCAATTTTTATATGTCTACTAATATCTAATTTAACATTGGCTCAACAATTATTTGGCCATGTTAATTCACAAGAAATTTTAGGACTAATGCCAGAAGCAATGACCGCACAGGTAGCACTACAATCTGAACTTGAGGTTTTACAGCAGACCGGACAAACAATGTATCAGGAATTTGAAACACAACAGAAACAATTTCAAATTGATCAAGAAAATATGAATGATGCTATTAGAAGTACTAAGCTAAAAGAACTAGAAGACTTGCAAAATAGAATTTTAACATTTGAACAAACTGCAGAGCAAAGTATTCAAATGAAACAAGCAGAGTTATTTGAACCCATATTACTAAAAATTGAAAACGCTATAAATGATGTTGCTAAGGAGAAAGGATATACATATATATTTGATAGAGTTGGACTACAGGGTGGCTTAGTTTTTGCTGATGATTCATATGATATTACTAGTCTAGTAAAAGCAAAATTAAACTTATAGTACTGTAGATAATAAAACATTTGAATTCTGAACAACCTATAGGAATATTTGACTCAGGAATTGGAGGGCTAACTATAGCTGCTGCTATAAATGAAACTCTACCAAACGAACAAATAATTTACTTTGGAGATACTCAACACCTCCCATATGGAGATAAGTCCAATAAAAAAATACTTTTTTACTCCGATAGAATTGTTGAATTTTTACTGAAAAAAAAATGTAAAGCTATTATTATTGCCTGTAATAGTGCATCAGCAATAGCATATGATTTTTTAGAAAAAAAAACTCATAAAAAGAGTCTCTTATTTAACGTGATAAATCCTTTAATTAAATACATCGAAAAGGATATCAATATCAAAAATATCGGTATTATCGGAACTAATGCAACAATATCATCAAACGTATATCAAAAAAGTATTAAACTTACCCGAAAAGATATTAATGTCAAATCATTAGCAACGCCATTACTAGCGAGTTTAATAGAAGAAAATAATCAAAAACTATACCAAAAGGGCATTGTAGAAACATACTTATCTGATAATACTATAAAACATATTGACACACTTGTTTTAGGTTGTACTCACTACCCCCTAATTGAATCTATAATTTCAAAATACTATAATGAGAACGTCAAAATTCTAAGTTCATTAAATCATATTGGAAATGAGGTAAAACAAAAACTTCAACAAAATAAATTATTACGATTTTCGCAAAATAAATTAAAACATAATTTTTATGTTTCTGACTATACAAGTCATTTTCAACAAAAAACAAAATTATTTTTCCCGAGTTCTATAATTCTCAAAGAAGAAAATATCTTTTAATTGAAATTATTCTTATCTTAACTAAAGCTTTATGTAACTGATTTTTTTAGATATGAAAACCAAAACACCACACATAATATATACTGAATCCACTCCTAATCCGGGAGTGATGAAATTTGTGTCAAACAAATTATTAACTAAAAAAACACAAGAATTTTTTAAAGTTGAAGACACAAAAGGATGGCCATTAATTGCAGAAATATTTTCATTTCCTTTTATTCAAGAAATTTTTATTGCTACTAATTATATATCAATAAAAAAAATTGATTCTATTGATTGGAGTGATGTTAGTAATCAAATTCGAATCTTTATTCAAGACAAACTAAATAATAACATAAAAGTCTGCGAGATTAATAACTATCCAAAATCTCAAAATAAAAAATACAAAAAAACAAAATTAATGATTGACATTGAAGAAGTGATAAGCACATCAATTCGTCCAAATATTCAAATGGATGGAGGCGATGTAGAATTAATTTCTTGTAAAGATGGAGTGGTAGAATTATTCTTAAAAGGTGCCTGTAGCGGATGTCCTTCTTCACAAATGACATTAAAAAGTGGAATAGAAGTATTATTAAAAGAAAAGTTTCCTGAAAAAATAAATACAGTAATAGCAATTAATACATGATAATGTGAAAAAAATTAAAAGAGTTCTTATTTCAGTATATGATAAGTCTTACTTATCCCATTTAGTATCTACGTTTAAAAAATATGAAGTTGAAATTATCTCAACGGGAGGTACAAAGAAAGCTATAGAAAATCTAGGTGCAAATGTCACCTCCGTTGAAAGCATAACAAAATACCCTTCTATATTAGGTGGTAGGGTTAAAACACTTCATCCAAATATTTTTGGTGGCATTTTAAACAGAGCTGATATCCAATCAGATCAAAAAGATATGGATCAATTTAATATCCACACCATCGACATGGTAATTGTAGACTTATACCCTTTTCAAGAAGCTGTTGAACAAAACGCAGATAATTCGGAAATCATTGAAAAAATAGATATTGGTGGTGTATCTCTCATTAGAGCTGCAGCAAAAAATTATAAAGATATTCTAATTGTTCCATCCACTGAACACTTTGATTTAGCAAATAATCTAATGATATCAAATCATTGCTGCACAAATATAAAACAACGTTTATCGTTTGCACAAAAAGCCTTCAATGTTACTTCCAATTACGAGTATAATATTGCAACATATTTTGACTCTACAAATAAAGAAAATCCAAAAACGCCAAATACATTTAAGCAAAATATTTTATCATCAAAAAAATTAAGGTACGGAGAAAATCCCCATCAAGATGGTGTTTATTATGGTAAACTTAATGAATTATTTGACCAATTAAATGGCAAAGAACTATCCTATAATAATCTATTAGACATCGACGCTGCAGTGAATTTAATAGAAGAATTTGAAGAACCATCTTTTGGAATACTAAAGCATAATAACGCCTGTGGATTTGCATCAAATAAAAACTTAGAAGACGCCTGGGATCAAGCACTAGCAGGAGATCCTATATCTGCATTTGGAGGGGTATTAATTACAAATAATAATATCGATCTAAAAATTGCGAGTAAAATCAATACTTTGTTTTTTGAAGTACTAATTGCTAAAGATTTTTCAAATGAAGCACTTGATTTATTAAAAAGTAAAAAAAGTCGTATTATTTTAAAGAAAAAAAATGCTAACTTAGGAGAAATGTCATTTCGAACCGTTTTAAATGGAGTTTTATTACAAACTAAGGATTTAATAACAGATGGCCATGACCTGAAATTGATGTCTAATTTAGATGTAAATACTAATCAAATGAGTGATTTAATTTTTGCTAGTAAAATTTGTAAACATACAAAGTCTAATACAATTGTTTTGGCAAAAAATAAGCAATTATTAGCATCTGGCTGTGGTCAAACATCAAGAGTAGACGCCCTAAAACAAGCAATAATAAAAGCCAAGCATTTTGGATTTTCATTAGAAAATGCTGTTATGGCCTCGGACGCTTTTTTTCCATTTCCAGATTGTGTTGAAATTGCTGAAAAAGAGGGTATTCGTGCAGTTATTCAACCCGGTGGATCAAAAAATGATCAACTATCTATTGATTATTGCAATGCAAATAATATGGCTATGATATTTACAGGAACTAGACACTTTAAACATTAAAACTGTGGGAATATTTGATTTTTTTACTGAAGACATTGCTATTGATTTAGGCACAGCAAATACACTAATTATTCATAATGACAAGGTTGTTGTTGATGAACCATCGATAGTTGCAACTGAATTAAAAACAGGTAAAGTTATTGCTGTAGGTAGCAAAGCTCAACAAATGCATGGTAAAGCTCACAAAGGTATTGAAACTAATAGACCACTAAAAGATGGGGTAATCGCAGATTTTGATGCAGCTGAACAAATGATTAAAGCATTTATTAAAAGTATCCCTTCACTACAAAATAGATTATGGGCACCAGCACTAAGAATGGTAATTTGTATTCCTTCAGGTATTACCGAAGTTGAAAAAAGAGCTGTTAGAGATTCAGCAGAAATTTCAGGAGCTAAAGAAGTATATTTAATTCATGAGCCCATGGCTGCTGCTATTGGCATGGGCATTGAAGTGCAAGAACCTAGAGGTAATATGATAATAGACATTGGCGGTGGTACAACAGAAATTGCAGTACTCTCGCTAGGTGGTATTGTAAAAGATAAATCTATCAAAGTAGCTGGAGATATTTTCACATCTGACATTGAATACTTTATGAGAAAAAGTCACAATCTAGTAATTGGAGAAAGATCAGCAGAAAGAATTAAAATTGAAGTAGGTTCTGCATTAGAAAATCTAGAAGAAACAGATAAAGAAATTCCTGATAATTGGGAAGTGCAAGGTCGTGACCAAACAACAGGTAAGCCAAAAGCAGTAGAAGTGTCCTATAAAGAAATTGCTCGAGCACTAGATGCCTCCATTAAACAAATTGAAGATGCAATAATGCAGGCACTTGCTATGACACCGCCTGAATTGGCTGCCGATATTTATAATAGCGGAATTTATCTTGCGGGGGGTGGTGCAATGCTAAGAGGCTTAGATGCAAGAATAAAAAATAAAACTGATCTTCCTGTATACGTTGGTGAAGACCCTTTGAGAGCGGTAGTAAGAGGAACAGGTATTGCTTTAAAAAATGTTGATCAATACGATGGGGTATTAATGAGATAAAAGAATATGAATCGGATAATTCAAATACTGATAAAAAATCATGTATTTTTTCTATTTATTATCCTTCAATTAATTGCTGTTCAATTATTGATTAACAATCATTTTGTAATTGAAAGTAAATTTTTATCACAAGTTTCAAATATTAAATCAAAATTATATTTAAAAGAAAAAAACTTAAAAAAGTATTTTGAATTAAAATCAATTAATAATAAACTATTACAAATAAATGATAGTTTATTAAAATCAAACATAAATCTACAAAGAAAATTATTTTTATTTCATACTGACACATTAATGTTTGACTCTATTGTTACAGTACAAGCAAATGTACTTCGTAATAGTTGGAATAAACGACAAAATTATATAACGATTAATTCAGGTAAAAAGCACAACATACATCCAAAAATGGGTGTTATCAATAATAACGGATTAGTGGGAATTACTCATAATGTAAGTGGTGATTTTAGTACTATAATTAGTCTTATAAACACTAACTTAACTGTTAGTGCAAAAATTAAAAACTCTGGTAAATTTGGAACTTTAAATTGGGATGGGGAAAATCCTAAAATTATGCAATTAACTGGATTACCAAAAAACGTCAATATAGAAGTTGGTGATACAGTTGTGACAAGTTCATATTCAAATATATTACCTGCAGATATTCATATTGGAACAGTATCATCATATAAATCAGAAAACAATACTAATTTCTTAACAATTTCTGTTAACTTATTGGTTGATTTTACAAATTTGAATTTTGTTCACATAATCAAAAACCCCTTAAAGAAGGAGCGAAAATTAATAGAAAACGAATATTAAATTGAAAAGTATATTATTATTTATTTGGGTAATTTTTTGTCAAATTTTTATTTTAAATAATATTCAATTTAATGGATACATAAATCCTTATTATTATATAATATTTATACTGTTCTTAAAGAAAAAAATTCCTAGTAGCACAATACTAATCCTTAGCTTTATTACAGGATTTACTATTGACATATTTTGTGATTCTTATGGCATACACACTATTGCAAGTGTATTGATTGGCTACTTGAAGATTTTATCTACATCTAGAATAGATTCCGAAGAATCGCATGAATTGTATAATATGCCTATTAAAAGGTTTATTATTACAATTAGTTATTTCATTTTTTTTCATCATTTCACCCTGTTCTTTTTGGAATATTATTCCTTTAAAGAATTTTTTAACATAATAAAAACAACTCTATTAAGTGGAATATTTACATTGGCTTTATGCATTATGCACAAAATGCTGAATAAATCACAATTATGAGAAATTATGACTTTTACCAAAATAGAAAGTATGCAATAATTGCACTTGTATTCACATTTTTTATATGCATTTTAATTAAATTATTTTTTGTTCAAATTATCAACAGTAGTTATAAAATTTCTGCAGAAAACAATGTAATTAGAAAAATTATTCAATACCCTGAAAGAGGTTGGGTTTATGATAGAAACAATCATTTATTAGTATCGAATCAACGTGCACAAGATATTATGATTGTTCCATATCAAATGGAAAAAAACTTAGACACCTTTTTATTATGTAAAACATTTAATATTTCTATTTCTGATTTTAAAAAAAGAATACTATCAGCAAAAAAATATTCTAATTATAAGCCATCTGTTTTTATGAAGGGTGTAACTAAAGAAAGTTTTGTTACCATCCATGAAAACCTACATTTATTTAAAGGATTCTACGCCCAGCCTAAATATGTTCGTGAATACGCAACAAATTCAAGTGGAAATATTTTTGGGTATATCAGCCAAATTACAAATAGCTTAATTAAAAAAAATCCAACATATACAAAGCACGATCTAATTGGTGTTTCAGGGGTAGAAAAAATGTATGAAGAATTTTTAAAAGGTGAAAAAGGAGTAGAAAGAAAAGTTGTGGATGTCTTTGGAAAATACCAAGGATCATTTCAAGAAGGTCGTTATGACACCTTAGCAATATCCGGAAAAGATATTCAACTAACAATTGACTTTGATCTTCAAAGATACGCCGAAAAATTAATGAATAAAAAAAGGGGAAGCATAGTGGCTATCGAACCTTCAAGTGGAGAAATTTTAACATTGGTATCAAGTCCTACATTTAATTCATCTCTTTTTCTGGGGGAAAAAAGAGGAGAAAATTTTAGAAAATTATATCTAGACCCTGGAAAACCATTATATAATCGAGCTATTTCTGCAGCCTACCCACCTGGATCAATATTTAAATTAATTAATGCATTAATTGCTTTACAAGAAAACCAAATTACACCTGGGACAATGTTTAAATGCAATTCAGGTTGGAACTACAAATCATCTTTACATGTTGGGTGCCATAAACACAAATCACCATTAAATCTACGACAAGCAATTGCACAATCGTGCAATGCATACTTTTGCTCTACATTCCAAGGAATTATTAATACAAAGAAAACATCAAGTGAAGGATTAAACAACTGGCATAATCATGCAGCATCTTTTGGTTTAAATACAAGTTTTAATAATGATTTCTATAATAATAAGCGTGGTTTTTTACCCACAAGTCAATACTATGATAACATGTATGGTGAAAACAGATGGCGATCGTCAACATGTATTTCTCTTGGAATTGGGCAAGATGCTCTATTAATGACACCAATTCAAATGGCTAATATTGCAGTAATTATTGCAAATAGAGGTTATTATAAATTACCTCACATTATTAAAAAAATCAATAATATACCTGCGAGAGAAATTAACAAGGATTTTAACATAAAAAAATACTGTTCTATAGAACCTAAATACTTTAATCCTGTTATTTATGGCATGCAAACAGCTGTTGAAGGAAAATACGGTACTGCACCAAAAGCTAAGATGTCAGATATAACTATTTGCGGAAAAACAGGTACGGCACAAAATCCACACGGTGATGATCACTCAATATTTATTGCGTTTGCACCTAAAAATAATCCTCAAATTGCTATAGCAGTTTATGTTGAAAATGGAGGATGGGGTAGCGATATAGCGGCTCCAATTGCAAGCTTATGTATAGAAAAATACATCAATAAAAAAATTGATAGAGAGACATTGGAGAAAACAATTATATCAAAAAAAATTAATTACTAAATGCATCAAAAACCTGGTAAAATAAATTGGATTATTATTCTAATATATTGCATACTTGTCTTTATAGGATGGGCAAGCATTTACTCTAGTAGCTTTGACCCTGAAAGCAGCTTCGAAATTCTTAATACAAAAACAATATATGGTAAACAATTATTGTTTATAGCTTGCTCTTGTATAGTATCTGTTTTTATTTTACTAATTGATATTAAAATGATAACAAGATTAGGTTATATAGTATACTTTGCATCTATTATATCGCTAATACTAGTGCTATTTATTGGTAAAGAAGTAGGAGGCGCAAAAGCTTGGTTTAATTTTGGAAGTTTTGGTTTGCAACCAGCAGAATTTGCAAAATATGGAACGATACTAGCAATTTCTAAATTTATACACGACAAAAATATTTATTTAAATAAATATATAAATACCCTAAAAGTCTGTAGTTTTATTTTATTGCCTTTTTTATTAATTCTTAAACAACCCGACGCTGGGTCAGCATTAATCTACACATCATTAATTATCATGTTTTTTAGAGAAGGCCTTCAAATAAAATATATATTTTTTGGAGTCACATCATTATTGATAAGTTTATCAACTATTATCGTGGGCGTAAGTGCTACAATAATTGTTTTAATACTTTTACATATTGGTTTTGCATACTTATTACAAAAACATAAAAAAAGATTTCTCCCTGCATTCGTAACTTTGATTATAGGAATGCTAATCGTAGGTAGTGTTAATTATGGTTATGATAATATTTTACAACCTCATCAAAAAGAGAGAATTGATATAATCATTGGAAAAGAAAAAAATAATTTAGGATCAGGATATAACTTAAACCAATCTTTAATCGCAATAGGTTCAGGCGGTTTTTTTGGCAAAGGATATTTAAATGGAACTCAAACAAAATTTAATTTTGTGCCTGAACAAAACACTGATTTTATATTTTGTACTATCGGTGAAGAATTTGGATTTACTGGAAGTTGTATAATTATTATGTTATTTGTGACTTTAATTGTCAAAATAATTTTGATTAGTGAAAAACAAACATCAAGATTTAGTAGAATTTATGGATATTCACTAAGTGCAATATTATTTGCCCATATTGTAATTAATATTAGTATGACTCTAGGAATCATGCCCGTCATTGGAATTCCACTCCCATTTATTAGCTACGGTGGTTCCTCATTATTATCTTTTTCAATTTTGCTGTTTACCTTTTTGAAATTAGACTCATATAGAATATATAGATTTTAATAAAAATTGAATCTATTGTCAACTATTTGCTTATCTTCTTTGAGTATATCGATAAGTAATAGGTCTATTTGGCTATCATGACCTTTATCAATTAATTGCTTATATCGAGATAAATCGGAGGGATAATTAATGTTATTATTTTTATTCTTTTTAAATACAAAAACACCACTCTCAGAAATATATGGCTCTGAAACGTCTCCTTCAGGAACTCCAAAAAATGCACCAACAGCCCCCGGGTTATATCCTTCGCTACCAAAAACATCGGAGTTCATTCGCAATTCCTGTATTGATTTCACTTTAACCTTGAATACATTTGCTATGTCTGTAACCGAATTGTATTGCAAATCATTAATTTTATCAGCAATTAATTCCGCAGATTTGTTCTTTTGAATAATTGTCGCAATTTCATCATACACTTCGTCAATTGATTTAGTTTCTTTCTCTGAAATTTTAGAAACAAATGCAATTATATACTTGTCTTCTAAATCAAAGAACATTGGTTCATTGATATTGGTCTCACTATTAAATGCCCACCTAACTAACTCTCTACTTGCACCTAAACCAGGAACTGATTGATCCATTTTACCTAATATTACAGTCCTTGGCTTACTATCTGCTTGTTGAGAAAATAAATTATAATCTTCAATTTTAGGGTTATTATTAATTAGATCAAAAACATCGGAATATATTTCATTTAAAGTTTGATCACTTGCATATAATACACGATCAAGATATACTAGATTAACACTATCATTTGTAATATTTAAGACCCGACCCATCCTACAGACATCTTTATCAAAGTAAGGTTGAATAATACTGTTTTTGATGGAATTTTTGTTTTTTAATTCCTCAAATTCAATCAATGATATTTTTTTTAAATCGTATTTATTATCTCCGTATTGACTAATAAAAAACTCAATATTACTTGTGTTCTGAAATCCTGAATCTATTTCTTCAACTCTAGTTCTTTTGTTAAAGACTTTTTTATCTGAAATTAAATCAACCATCTCCTGAAGTATATCTTGTTTATCTGATTCACTCGCAGTTAAATTAAAAACAAAATACTTAACCTCTCTATTCGGAATATTTGAAAAATCTGACTTATTATTTTTATAATATTTTTTAATGTCTTTTTCAGAAACTTCACTAAAAAATTCTTCATTAGCATTTGATATAAAAACATATTGTCCTGAAACTGATTTTGTTTGATCTTTATAATATGATTTAGCATCATTTTGTGTAACAAATACTCCTTTCTTTATTGCAGAGTAATACTTTTTATCTTGCTTAGTCTTAATTTCATTTTCTTTAAAAAAAAGATACCGAGGCCACTGTGGATTATCAGAACCAATATCTATCCAACTCTCAATCATCTCAGGATCATACTGGTTCCATTCTCCATTTTCATTTTGATCTCTGAAAAAAAATCCAAATAATTGTGATTGCTGTCCAGTTATTTCGCCAGATATTAAATCCCAAGCCTCAGTTTTACCTACAGTAATTCCGGATTGATTAAATTTTTCTGCAAGTACAATATCTTTAATTTTTTCATCCCATAATAAATCTCGCTCATCAGCTCTTTGAGACTGGTTAATATTAACCACACCCAAAGCTGAAGCATACTTAATATTAATATTTTGCTCTAATTCTTTTTCAAAAGAAGTGTATGTAATTTTTTCTTTTCCTACTTTTAATAAGAGATTTTGTCCTTTTTGAAACAATGAGGTTCCTGAACTCATTAAATCCATAAAAATAAAGCCCAACATACCAAAACCAATTACTAATATTAGTAAACCTGATTTATTTCTTATATCATTTAAAGTCATATTATAAAAATTTGGAATACGAATATACGATTATTCTATTAAAGGACATAAAGAATAACTTCCTCTATAAAATTATCATGTATTTTTAAAATCTTAAACTCACAATTATCTATTTCAATAATTTCATGGTTTTTCGGTATTCTGCCAATAGAGCTAATAATTAAACCACTTAATGTGTCATACTCTTCTGATAAATGAAATTGGAAATCATATTTTTTATTTAAATCTTCTATTTTTGATTTACCCGGAATATGATATTTTTTTTCACCTATTTGTCTACCTAAGAAAATAGTCTCATCATGCTCATCTTCAATTTCTCCTACTAGCTCTTCCAAAATATCTTCAACACATATTAATCCTGATGTGCCTCCATATTCATCAACTACTAAAGCAACACTTCTACGATCTTTAATTAATTTATCTAATGCATCTTGTGCTAAGATGCTCTCCGGGATAATAGAAATAGGTAATAAAATATCCTTTATTTCTTTAGGTTTTTTAAATAATTCATAAGAATGAACATATGCAATAATATTATCTAAATTTTCCTTATAAACTAAAATTTTAGAATGCCCTGTACTAATAAATTTTTGACGCAGTTCGCTAATAGAATCAACAATATCAATCCCAACAATATCTGTTCTAGGGATCATGCAATCCCGCACTTTAATATTCGAGAAGTCTAATGCATTTTGTAAAATTTCAATTTCAGGGTCAATACTGCCATTAGATTTTTGAGAAATTTTATTATGCTCTTCTAAATAAGCATCTAAATCTACTCTTTTAAAAACTGGTTTCTCATATGTAATATTTTTTGGAAAAATAAGTTTAATCAAAAAACTAGATATAAAACTTATAAAAATAGAAAATGGATATAAAATTTTTACAACAATAAAAGCAGGCACGGCAAATATTTTTAACAACCTGTTAGGGAATAAAGAAAAAAAGGCTTTCGGTAAAAATTCTGCAATTAACAAAACCAAAAAAGAAGATATAATAACTTGTATTATTAATATAAGTAAAGGAATGGTTATAAGATACTTAGATATAATCGGTTCTAATAAATCTGACATATATATACCATATATTACTAGGGCCACATTGTTGCCTATTAACATTGAAATAATAAAATGGGTTGATTTATCTGTAAACTTAGAGACTATCTTATTCGTTAGGCTTCCCTGTTCTTTGTCTAAAAAAATTTTTAATTTATTGGACGACACAAATGCTATTTCCATCCCAGAAAAAAACGCTGATAAAACAAGTGTTATAATTATAATTAAATACGTTATTGTCATAAAAATAAATACTTATAAATAAATAGTTCCTGTAATATTAGACAATGAATATGTGGAAAAGTTCTGATCTGTCAAAAAACCATAGCCCATAATAATTTCATTATTTGTATTAATAGTTACAAAATCATCAGTATAAATTGTTTTGGTATTTTTATCCCAAAACAAGCTTTCTGTATTTAATTGTTCATTTTGAATATTCTTCAAAACAACATTTTTTTTTGCTTCTACTAAATTGTCTTGTTTGTTTTGAATAGCAAAATCTGAAAAAATACTAGCAATAGTGTCAAGAGAGGAATTATATATATATACACTGATGCCTTGTGAAAAAATATTTTTTTTTATTGGATCAGAGATCTGATCTACCTCAGGAGCAATTAACTGAAACTCTAATTGACCTTGTAAATAATAACTAATTTCCACATCTACGCCAAAATCTGTGATTTTTTGATTAGAGAAATTAGAATTAATATGTTGTATTTTATTAACACAACCTATATTAAGTAAAAAAATAAAAAAATAAAAAAATTTGAATATCATCTGGATTTTATTCAGAGCTTAAACTTAATACTGAGAAAAATAAGGATTTTTTACAACTTCAACATACCAACATTCAATTCGATAAGTAGATTCATCTAAGCCTATAACTTGAAAAGTAGAAGTTTTATCTGGAGCTTGTTCAGTATATTGCTGGATCTTTGTATTAGCTTCTTCCGCACATGAGGCATCTACTTTTTTTGCATAGTTATATTTTTCAATTGCTGCCCAATATCCAACTCTTTTAGTAAATTCGTCATTGGTAGAATTACCTGTATTCTCACCACATTTCCTAGAACTTTGAGCATATAAATCTCCGACTAATATAAACGGAGCACCCCATCCTGAACGATATTGTGTCGCTTCAATGGCGTACTTTTTTGAACTTGCATTAGCCCCCTTCCTATAATATGTTTTTGCTAAATAAAATAAGTAATCGGCTTTTTTAATACTGTCCATTTCTTCCTCTACTGCCTGAGAAAAGTATTTTATGGCAGTATTATAATCTTCTTGTTTTAATGATAAATATCCCATGTAAAATGCAGATTTTGCAGTCGGATTTGATTCGTGTAATTTAGCTGCAATCTTAAAATAAATATCTGTATCTGCACAATCTCCTTTTTTTAATAACTTCGCTGCTCTTTCTAGCCAATTTAAATCTGATTGATTATCCTCAAAATTTAGCTCATATAATACTTGAAGATTGCTACAAGTAACGTGGGGAGCTAAGGCTTTTTCCATATTAATTCTAACATCACTTAATGTCTTTGTTTCCTTTAGTGCTATTTTCTTAGCTTTTATTTCTTTTGTATTTAAGTCTGATTTTTGACTTAACTCAAAAAGCTCTTGAGAAAATTGTGCTTCTTTATAATCAATAACACCCGATAAATCTGAGAACAAATCAATTAACTCCTCTTTGGTTAATAAATTATTACCTAATAATTTACCTGCTGAATAAAAATAATAATTAATTAAACTAGCTGAACTAGTTTCTTGTTGCATCTCAAAAGATTCCTTAAGCATTAAATATGCTTTTTGAACCTCGTTGATATCTGATTTTTTATACTTATATAAATCTACTGCCTTTTTACCGAGTATTTTTGAGTCCTCACCAGGAAAGAATAATATTCTTTGATCATATATAGATAATAGATTATTAATCAAAATTTCTTTTTTAACATTATCTGATTCATTTTTAATAAAGTTTCTATACATATTTACACCATGGACATATATGTTTTTAGATAATTTTGGTGCATTAAAAAAAATATGCAACCACGTACCTATGGCAGCATCATAACTTTTTTGTTTATAAAACTCATAATAAACCGAGTACGCCTGTCGATTACCACTTTCATCTAATCCATATTTTTCCACATCGGTATCACTAGGTAAGTCTTGGAAATCGGAAAAAGGATCCATCCCATCTACATTAATTTGAGCAAATATAGTATTTGAGATAAGAATTAACAGTAGTGTGATTTTTCTCATTATTGAATTTTTATTTTATTAAACCATTTTTCGTTTAAAGTCATCGCTAAATAAATGCTAAAGTATCTTTCTTTAATATAATTATCTGAAAAACCATTGTTTATAAAACCATATCTAAAGGAGATATTCGCTGTTGAAGATACTTGATTAATAGGCAAAGCCATTCCAAAACTTCCTGAAAAGTGCGTAAGTGGATTTTTTTCAGTTGCATTTTCATTATATAAATCTGTTAGGTCTAAATAACCCATACTGTAAGATAATCCAAAACGATATTGAACTCTATTAAAATAATTATATATGTCATCTTTATCGGGTGTAAAAAACCCTCCTATTATAAATTCATTACTACTATGCATACAACACACATCTATCTCAGATTCATTATACTCACGCCAATTAACATTTTTATACTCTAAACCTATTAACCATTTTGTGTTTGATTGAATACTGAATCCTATAGAAGCTTCTAGAGGAAGACTAATCGTGTTATTATTATATAAAGTATCTGAAGAAATAACATAGTCTGAAGCCTCATTAAGTACATTTGAAGATAAGTACTGTGTGCTATAACCTTCTGCTTTCATGTTACTACCAGGCTTAAAAGTTGTTCCAAAAACTATTTGATAATCACTTAAAAAAAAAGTATATAAAAGTCCTAAATCAAAATTAAATCCTCTTGTCATTTTATCTGAAATATTCCTAAAATAATAAGGAGATTGATTAGAATGTATAAATGTTTCTTTTCTAATAGGACCAAATAAATAATTAAAATTACCACCAATAGATAAATTGTCTAAAACCTGCCAAGATCCACCTATTAAAAATCTATTTATTCCACCTGCACCTGTATGACTAGTAGTAGCAGTATTAAGACTATCAAGATCTTCTGTTTGGCTAATGGTGTATCCAACGCTACTATATGGTAATAAAGCGGATGATAAACTAATTTTTTTTGATATTGGAAACCCTAAGGATAGATTTGATAAGCCACTAATGAAATTATTTTGATCATTATCCAGCTCTGACATTTTAAAAAATGTTGATCTCATGCCAAATTCTAAAACTGTTCTATTTAAAAAAGAATATGAAGCTGGATTTATATAATTTAGTGATTTTTCTGACATAATACTGGTGCCAAGTCCACCCATTGAAATACTAGTACTATTACCAATAGATGATAGCGTACCAACACCAAAATATGAATATGGAGAATATGTATTGACTTGTGCCATAAGTAAGCTGCAAACCAATAGTAAAGCAAAAAATATAAATTTATATTTCATTATTAAATGCAATAATATAATTTAAACCCTCCATTAACAAATATGGATTGATAAAATTTATGTTTTTTAGTGTTTTTTTTACAAATTTTAAATCACCCCCTGTAAGAATAACTGACATATTAGGATAACGTAATTTATACTTTTCTATTACACCTTCTATTTCAAAGATAATGCTATCATGTATCCCAACCATCATAGATTCTTTAGTATTTTTGCCCATTTTTTTTTTTAATACTTCAGGCTTAATTTTTGGCAAATGATAAGTATGGTTATGTAATGATAATAAGCGTATAGCAAAACCCGGACTAATTTGTCCGCCTAAATACGTGTCATTGACAACTATATCAAAAGTTATACATGTACCCATATCTATTATTAAATTATTGCCAGGATATTGCGCATGTGCTCCCACACAAAGAGCAATGCGATCTGAGCCCAAAGAATCGGGTGATTCATAGTCAATGTTAATTGGTAAATTACATTGACTATTTACTTTTAAATAATACAAATTTGATTTAATGCAAAAATCCTTAACCCAATGTAGTGGTTCACCTGAATTAGAACAACATATATTTTTTATAGGATATTTATTAATTATTTTTTTTAAATAATTCTCCGATAAATTATTTGTCATTTCAGATTTTACTATTTGATTACTCTGAAAAATAGCTAATTTAGCATTTGTATTGCCTATGTCTAATACCAAATTCATTTTATATTAAATCATAAAAAGAGTAAATTTATGAAATGAAGGACTATGTTTGTTAATAAATAGATATTATATTTGCAAAATCATGTTTGGTGCTATAGCTCAGTTGGTAGAGCAAAGGACTGAAAATCCTTGTGTCCCTGGTTCGAATCCTGGTAGCACCACAAAGCGGAATAAATAAAATTATTCCGCTTTTTTATTAAAAAAATCAAATGACCAATATTTTATTAATTATTTTTTTTTTAAATATGCAAAGTCAAGAGAACAATATAAAATATATTCATTTTGGAGCTGGTTGCTTTTGGTGTGTTGAGGCAGTATTTGAAGGATTAGATGGTGTCGAAGAGGTAGTAAGTGGATATTCTGGAGGAGAACAAAATACTGCTAATTACAAAGATGTCATCTCAGGAAAGACTAAACACGCCGAGGTATGCCGAATTAAATATAACCCTAACATTATCTCCTTTCAAACGCTATTAAAAGTGTTTTTCTTAGCACATAATCCAACTACATTAAATAGACAAGGTAATGATGTGGGAGAACAATACCGATCAATTATATTTTATAATAATGAATCTGAAAAATTGATTTCGGAACAATATATCCAAAATTTAGTAGCAGATAATATATATGATACAATAACAACCGATCTGGTCGTGTTTAAGGAGTTTTATCAAGCTGAACAATACCATCAAAATTATATGCAACTAAACCCAGAACAGCCTTATTGTAAACTAATAATTAACCCTAAGGTTAAAAAATTACGCGAAGAATTAAACGAATACTATAAGAAGTAACGTAACTTATGGAACAAGTAGCGTATCTAAAATATTTGCTCCCATAAAAATGCCTATTCCATTCTCAATATTTGAATATATTGAAACTGGTTCCGTTCCAAAAGGACTAACAAACGAATTTTGACTTCTTCTAACTGAATACATGTAATTATATGCATCTTCACTAAAAGAGGTGAACTCAAGAAACAGACTATCTCCTGCAGCAAAATTATTTAAATCTAAGTCCAAATCAAATACTAATTCTTTTTGTTCCCCATCAAATAAATCATCTGTAAAAAAAGCTTCACTTCCTGTAAAAGAATAGCCTTCCCAGGGAATACTGCCATCGGATAAAGAGGGGTCATTAGAATACAATTCTATCTCTGTATACTTAACAAATTTATTGAAATCATACTGTGACCATTTGTCATCCCAATAATAGTCTCCGTCTTCATATTCAATAGGTGCAAATAATCTAATTCTATAATAATTATCCTCATTTGTGTTATCTATAAAATGTAACTTTAATCTCGTAGGACGTAATTCGGTCGTATCAAAAGAGTTAATTTCATAATTTAATAAATTGATGTTTTGAGGTATTCTAGTGCTCGAAAATACAGACTTATAATCTGAGTGATTAACTTCAATATCGTACTCTAAACTACTAATTAATTTATTCGGATGTGTATAATAATACGTGACTTCCGAATAGTCAACAATCGAATCTTGATGCAGATCAAAACTTAAATCTTCGTAACTTAAAGTAACATTAGCATCTTTAATAGTGTTAATTATATTTTCATCAAATGCTCCTCTGGAATGGGAAAGAAATACATTGCAAACAGAATCAGGCTCTAATGTACTATTTAAAACAATAACAGGCTGGTGTATTGGCATGTCCAATTCAACTATTGTTTCACAACTAATTGTAAAAAGTATAGAAATAGATAAAATGTAATTTCTCATGTTTAAAATTTTATATTATATGTTAGTGTTGGTATAATTGGAAATAATGAGACTTGTCTAGCTACTGTCTGAGATTCTTCATCGTCTAAATAAATAAAAAACGGATTTTTTCTATTATAAATATTATACACTGATAAAGAAATCGTTCTATCATAATATTTCTTTTTTTTATGAAAATTGACCCCAAAATCTAATCTGTGATATGGATTCATACGACTAGAATTTCTACCGCCAAAATATTCAAAGTTTTGCATATTATTATTTTCAAATGGAGAGGATAAACCCTCATAAGTAGCCTGAGGAAATGTGATAGCATTCCCTGTGCCGTATACCCAAGTACAACCAATGTCTATTTTATCATTAAAAACATGAGCTAAGACAATTGATATATCATGTCGACGATCATATTTATATGGATACCATTGTCCAAAATTAATATTCTCAAATCTTCTATCTGTCCAAGAAAGAGTGTACCCGATCCATCCTGTTGTTTTTCCTGATTTTTTTTGCATAAAAATTTCCAAACCATAAGATCTTCCCTCTCCCTCTGTTTCTACTGAAGATTCCCAGCCTTGTGTATCCCAAAAAGATGCCCCTTCTTTATAGGCAATAAGATGATTCATTTTCTTATAATATACTTCAAAACTTAACTCATACTTACCATCAAGAAAAAAATGAAAGTCTTTCAGATCAAAAAGATTATTAAATCCAATGGCGACTTGGGATGACTGCTGAGGCTTCACACTATCTGTAGCAGGGACCCATATATCCGTAGGTAAACCAATAGAGGAATTTGTTAATAAATGTAAATTTTGTTGCATTTGTGCAAATGATAATTTAACAGATTGTTTATTATTTAATAAATAGCGTCCAGAAAGACGAGGCTGCAATCTTAAATAATTTTTTTGACGGGTGTAAAAAGATGCTAAATGTGTACCAAGATTTATTTTTAGCCTTTCTCCATAAGAAAACTCATCTTGAATATAAATATAACTATCATGAGCAAATATATCTTCTGAAAATATAAATACCGTATCCTGACCTATCACACTATTTATTAAACTATCAGTGTTTTCAAAAGACACTGAAAGACGACCAGGGAAAAAATCATGACTTGTATAGGACGCTCCAAATTGAATTGTATGGTTAGAATGAGGGTAAAATTCAAAATCTATTTTTGCATTTAAATCTTCAACCCCTGATATATAGCCAAATGAAAAACTATTTTCACTGGAAGCAAAAGCTTGATCAACATTAAATGCATAGCGACTATATGTAATAGTAGTATTGCTAAATAAATTATCGCTAAAAAGATGATTCCACCTTAAAGATGCAGTTTGATTTCCCCAGCCTAATCCGAAATCAAATACTTCAGCATCTAATTCATTTTGTCCTGTTCCAGTAAAGTTTAAATCAAATATGTCATCTCCAAAATAACCACTTAAATATATTCTATCTTTTGAAGATATTTTATAATTCAATTTAGCGTTTAAATCATAAAAATAATAACCCCCTGTTGTTCCGTGACCTTTTGAACCTGCGGCTTCACCATCTCCATATACTGCGTCATTTGTTTGACCTTGAAATAAATTTAATAACAAGTCTACATATGTTCTTCTAGCAGATATTATAAAAGATATTTTATCTTTTACTATTGGGCTTTCAAGTGTGAGTTTAGAAGAAATTAATCCAATACTTGCTTCACCTTGAAATTTCTTCATATTTCCTTCCTTCATGTCAATTTCTAAAACTGAAGAAAGACGGCCTCCAAATCTAGCAGGAAATCCTCCCTTCGTTAATTTAATATTTTTAATAGCATCAACATTAAATACCGAAAAAAACCCAAATAAATGCGATGCGTTATAAACCGGAACACCATCTAATAAAATTAAATTTTGATCCGCCCCGCCGCCTCTAACATAAAAGCCTGAAGATCCCTCACTGCCTGATTGTACACCGGGTAAAAGTTGTATAGACTTTAACACATCCACTTCACCAAGCAAAGCAGGCATAGTTTTTATTTGTGTAGTAGGTACATTGATAACTGACATCTGTGTACTTTCAACTAATTTTGATTTTTCAATTAAAACAACTTCTTCAAAAACACTGGTAGTCGGATTAAGTGAAATATTTAATTTTTGGTTAGCATATAAAAGAACGACATTTTCAGATTGAGTAGAATAACCGACATACGAAAAAGTGATCTCTCGAACACCTTTGGGTAAATTTAAACTATAGAATCCAAAACTATTTGTAGTCGTGCCTAAACTCAAACTATCTGAATAAACATTAACCCCTTTTAAAGCTTCCCCAGTTTGTGCATCTGAAATAAAACCACTAACTATATAATTAGGGATGTCTTTAGCTTGAGCAAACAATAAAACAGGGAAAATAATAAATAAAAGTATCGGAAGTTTTTGCATCATTCTCTTTATTAATATCCAAATACTTGCTCAAGACTTAACTCTTGGTAGTCACCTAATTTTTGGAGGGTTTCAATATTTAATAAATCTTTATTACCAATAACCAAAAAAGTATAATATCTATCTTTAATATTTTGATTAAAAAAATCATCTAAATCATTCATATTCATTTTTTCTATGTTATTATAAATACTTTTATTGATGTCATAATCTATATTTAACTCTTTTGCTTTTAAAAAGTTCCAAAATAATTTAGATCTTTTGGTCCGTGAAGTTTCTATTCTTTTTAATGCTGCCGTTTTAGCATCTTGAAATTGACCATGTACTTTTGGCATATTGTTCATTAAATCTAAGATTGACTTAGTAGCTTCTTCCAATTTATCTACTTGTGTTCCTAAATAAGCTGTTACATAATGTGATTTTTCTAATTTACTTGGAGTTGAAAAATATGCCCGAGCTGAATATGCTAACGCTTTTGATTCGCGTATTTCTTGAAACACAATTGAAGATAATCCACTGCCAAAATATTCATTAAAAATTCTGCCAGGTGCAATTAAATCTATGTCGAATTTTTTACCCTTTGACATCATTGTAATTTCTGACTGAACCATATCATAATTTACAAAATAGACCTTATTATTTATGTTATTTAATTCCTTGAACTCTTTGGGTTGAATTGTTGGTTTTAGTTCTTGAGGGACCTGATGATACTTGTCAAGTAGGTTGGTGATTTCACTTGTATTTTTTCTACCATAATAATAAATATAATGCTCATGAGACATTAATTGATGAATTTTATTTGTTAAATCTTCAACGTCAATATTTTTTAAATAGTCTATAGTTAAAATACTTTTAAATGGAGATTCATTTCCGTATTTCGCATAATTCCTCAGTCCATTTAAAATGCTCCATTTTGATAGTTTATTGTCTGATCTTTCCCGAATAATATCCATTACCATATTATCATATGGTAATTGACTAGAAACCACATTAGATAATATGTGTTCAAATAGCTGTATACCATCTTCTAAGGACTCTTCCAATCCCGACAACTGCACATAAACCCTTTCATTCGCTGCAAAAACATTATAGCTCAAACCTAATTTATACATCTCCTGCTCAATTTGACTTGCATTATATTTATCTGTTCCTAAATACTCTAAGTAATTGACTGCTAAAGCTAATTCTGGATCACTAAATTTTCCCATATCTAATATATAGCTAAGAGAAAAAACTTGATTCGTTGTGTTGTGAACATAAAAAAAGGGGATACCATTATCTAATACAAATTCCGTAACATCTTGATCATAGTTGTTAAAAATTGGTGTTAACCTTGAAGATGAAGTATTGTGAAAGTCTTTTGCAAAAAAAGATACAGTATCTCGATTAAGGGGTATGGTTGTAATATCAGGTTTTTCAACTTTAACACTCTGTGGCTTACCAGTTAATTTATTTAATGTCTGATAATTACTATGAAAATACTTATTAACAAATTCTATAATATCATTTTTTGTAATTAAGCTTAACTTATCATTTTTATGGATAACCGTATTCCACTCTTCACCCATAATAAATGCATCTGTCATTTTTCGTGCCCTATAACTATTTGACTCATTCCATTTTTGATCATCTAACTTAAAATTTTTAACTATTGCTGGTAGCATCCAATCATCAAAATCTCCATTTTTAATTTTTTCTATTTCTAAAAGCAGTAAATCTTTTACTTCATTGAGTGTTTGACCTGAACGAGGCTCACCATGAAGTTTGAAAATAGAGTAATCCTTGGCAATCATATACTGCGAATAGCCTCCTAGAATTTTCTGAGACTTAATTAAATTGAGATCTATTAAGCCTGCTTTCCCATTAGATAAAAGACCATCTAATAATGGTAGAATGTAAATATCTTCATTCTTAACTCCCGGGAGCCTAAAACCAATATCAACCCACTCAGCATCACTACCTTTAATACTAATAACTTCAGGATTTTCTATAGGATCTTCAATGGGAGCAGTAAATTTAGGAACATCTTTTTTAAGATAATCTCCAAAATACTTATCGATCAATGCAACTGTTTTTTCCGGATCTAGATCTCCAGCCAAAATTATTGCCATATTATTAGGAACATATTGTTCATTAAAGTATTGATGGATTTTCTCCATTGACGGATTTTTTAAATGCTCACTTGTCCCAATTGTACTTTGTGTTCCATATGGATGTTTTTTAAAAAGTAATTTCATCATTTTATACCACGCAACTCTCCTGTCGTTATCTTGACCTCTATTAAACTCCTCATATACAGTTTCAAGTTCTGTGTGGAAGAGCCTTAAAACTAATTCACTGAATCTTTCTGACTCTACCATTAACCACTTTTCTAATTCATTAGATGGTATATCGTTAATATAAACTGTACGCTCTAAAGATGTGTATGCATTTGTACCTTTAGCCCCCAGTGAGCTAATCATTTTATCATATTCATTTGCAACTGAGTAGTTAGCTGCAATTGTAGAAATGCTATCAATCTTTTGATAAATCAAACGCCTTTCATTTTTATCAATTGTATTTCTACGTTTTTCATATAAATTAGAAATCTTATTTAATTCTATTTTTTCCTTCTCCCAATTGATTGTACCGATATTAGATGTCCCCTTAAATAACATGTGCTCTAAATAATGAGCTAGTCCTGTCGCGTCTGAAGGGTCTTGTTTACTACCAGTATTAACAACAATATTTGTTTGTATCCTGGGTTCATCTGTATTAACTGAAATGTATATTTTTAAGCCATTATCAAGAGTATATATACGTGTATTTAATGGATCATTTTCAACTGAATCATATGCATATTCTTTATTAATATTTTTTGGATCAGTAGCATATAATACTACAAAAGCTAAAAATGCCAAAGCAAAAAAAGAGGTGAATAACTGGTTTATATTTTTCATTTTAAATAATTGATTTTGCACAAATATAATAACAATACAAGACTATTCTTAAATAAGAAGAAAGCGCTTTCAACTATAACTAAGATGTAAATTAAAATGAATGTTGCGATCTGAAACAGAATTGTCAATTATAATAATCCCCCACTTGAATAAATCTATAGAATAACACACATCCTGATCTGATTTAATAATTTCCCAAGCACTTTGCATATCATTTGACCAATTAATGTCATCAAATATCATGATGGCCGGCAGATCTAGCCTTGATTTTAAATTTTGAAAATAATCTATGGTTGGGTCTTTTTGATGATTACCGTCAATAAAACAAAGATTGAATTTTATTTTTTTTTTATACAATTCGGCAAATGTTTTATCATATAACCCCTGAATAATACTATGTTGAGTTTTAGGATTAATAGAATTAAATTGTTGGGATGCTATATTACATAAGTCAGGAACGCCTTCCATGCTAATAAAATGACTGTTGGCAGTGTCTTTCAATGCATTTAAAATATATGATCCTGAAACACCTAGGTTGGTACCCATTTCTAAAACATTTTTAGAATTATTATTTTTTATGAGCTTATATAAAAATTGTCCCCAAATTGGTTTAGATGAGGCTTTTTCACATATACTATAAACAGGGTTTTTTAAACTACTTCCAAAAACATCATAAGAAATTAAATTTTTATTAGTTAAAAGTTGTGTTCTGTAATTTTCACAATCTTGAAACAATTGCAAATCTTTTTCTGTATGTAAAACATGTTTTGTTTCTAAAAAAGCATCTACTATGTTATTTAAAGTTGGATGTTGTTGAGTATTCATCAGTTTTAAAACTCTTGTTTGATTTAATCGATTTAAAGTAATCGATAAATGTTTTTTTATTTTTGAATAAATCATATGTAAATAAATATAGTAATTATGTTAAAAATTCAAAAAGGCACAAAAAATGATCTTCCTTGTATACTAGAATTAATTAAAGAATTAGCAGACTACGAAAACAGTCTTAATGAAGTTGAAATAACTTTAAAAGAACTGGAAAATGATGGATTTGGAACTCATCCATATTATTCATTCTTAATTGCTAAAGAAAATGATGAAGTTGTCGGCATGGCATTTTATTTCATAAGATACTCGACATGGAAAGGTAAAATTCTATTTTTAGAAGATTTTATTGTGAAAAAAAAATATCGTAGAAAAGGTGTAGGAGCAAAGTTATTTGAGTCAACCATTAAAATTGGTAAAGATCTAAAGGTAAACGGAATGCATTGGCAGATTTTAGACTGGAATGAGCCCGCAATTTTATTTTACAAAAAATATAATGCTACAATTAGTAACGAATGGTTAAACGGGAAATTAACTAGAAAGCAGATTTTAGACTATAGCTGTTAATACAAGTGTTTTAGCATAAATTCTTTAGAAAAAATTAAAGCCTTTTCTCTAGCTTCGTAATTTCCACCGTAAGTAGGACCGCGTTTTGCGCAAATAAAAAGACCCATTTTTTGTAAAAAAGAGTTGATCATTGGAATCTTGAAAAAATTCATTAATACAGCTCCATTTTTATTCATCTCAAATCTACAATCCTCTAAAATATATCCTTTTTCTTGTATTTTTAATGGTGACAACCTATCGAAAGAATGGTGAGCATTTGGATAAATTGTTAAATCTATATTTGTATTTTTTTCTAACTTATTAACTAAGTCTTCACACGCATCCGATGGGGTCCAATTATCAAGCTCTCCTATTAAAATATGAATCGGTGAGGCTCCAAAGTCTAAAATACTAGGAGTGACTATACATGGCGGATAAATGGGAAGATGGGCTGCAAATACTATATTTGGATTAATGGCATTTTTTAATGGCGACCAAGCTGAAAATAATGATACACCTCCGCCTAAACTCCAGCCAGTAATAGCTATTTTGGACTTTTTAATCATCCTAATATCTGCTAACATTTCAAATGCCCTATAACTATCTAATACCATCATAGCGGTTGTAACTTGCGTTTGAGATCCAACAGTAGATTTTACACTTCTACTTTGAAAACTACATAATTCAAAAGTTGCAATCCCATTTTTACGATAAATATTTAAATAATCGCGGTGATGATCTGACCATCCATTACTACCGGCAACAGCAATAATTACAGGATACTGGGTGGTGCTTTTAAACCCATCTGGGAGAGTTAAAACGCCATATACTTGTTGTTTTTCTTGATTATCTAGATCTGTAATAATGTCATAGAAAGAAAATGGATTAGCACTTTGAAAATATATAGTATCCTGACCAAAGGATAAAAAAATTCCTAACAGAACTGTGCTCAAAATTAATAAATATCTAATTACTCCTTTTTTCAAAATCTTCATTTTTTTTTTCACGAATTCGATGTAAAACAAAGTATATAA
>CEWO01021462.1_pt1 | contig 42955 bp, 55 predicted proteins | sample 361561 | NCBI WGS metagenome assembly CEWO01 (sample SAMEA2623627, study PRJEB7988) | marine metagenome | isolation source: saline water (ENVO:00002010), including
GCTATTGCGGCTCATGAGGTGGGACATGCGATTCAGGATCAGCAAGGTGACAAACGTCTGGCTACCAGAACGAAGATGGTTCCTGTTGTTGATAAGATAGCCCGTTGGAGTGTTGTCATTATTTCTTTATCGCCAGTGATCGGTATTATTACCCGGCACCCAATACCATTTTCTTTATTACTTTTCCTAGGACTATCTGGTTTTATCGCTCGCATGATGATTCATGCGGTGACTTTGCCGATTGAATTTGATGCAAGTTTTTCTAAAGCGCTTCCTTTATTAAGGGCAGGGAAATACGTATCAAGGTCAAATGAAAAAGCTGTTAGTCGTATTCTGAGCGCAGCAGCCCTCACTTATGTGTCGGCCGCGCTAGCCGATATTTTAAACCTTGGTCGTTGGATCCTTATACTTTTAAGACGATGAATCAAGGTACAATAGCATCTTTGAAATGGCATAGAATATGAAGTAGAAAGATCGCCCTAACTGGTTAATGATAAATACTACTTAGGTCACTTTGCCAAGGTGGAGTAGAATATTTCAGAGAACAAAAAATTGAATCTCTAAAATTAGCTTTAATTATAAAGAATTAAAAAACTTGTTAAATTTAAATGATTGAGATATTGTTTTGGAGTTTAGTCCTAGTGACATGGGCAACAGTTGGTATGCATGTCATTAAAGAATTTCTAAGATCCAATAGGAGAAGAGATGATTGAACCAAATGTGAAAAAACCTAGCCTATTCAGAACAGGTGTAATGAAGCTTGTAAGCGGTTGGAGAAGAGTAATGGATGTGAGATATAATCCTCTAAAGTATGTGCCTGATCCAAGTCTACAGACTTACTTTATGTTAGTTTTGTTCACGATATGGAGTGTGTTCTTTGGATTCTTGGCAGCAAATTATCTTGGATTTTTTAACTACAATACAGTTGCAAGCATAGTGATTCACGTTGCAATATTACTACCTATGGCATTTACTAATGCAATCTTTGTTGATGCAGAGAGAGACGGTGAGAAGTGGCTAAAAGAATGGAAGGAAGAACAATCAAGATATAAGTTAGTTGTAAACAGACTCAAAACCAAAAATTTGGTGATATGGGATCCAAATAAAGAGTCATAATTACTTTGCAAAAGGTTTAAAAAAAGAACATGAATGTATACATAATTCTTTTTTTTGCGATTGCACTCGAAGTCTTAGGAACAATGCTCTTGCCTGCATCACAAAACTTTTCAAAACTCTTCCCAAGTGCGACTTTACTAATATCATATGGCGCATCTTTTTATCTTTTGGCATTACTATCTCAAAAACTGCCACTTGCAATCATTTATGCATCTTGGGCAGGGCTGGGTGTTTTCTCAGTAGCGCTATTAAGTTATGTATTTTATAAACAGACACTAAATTGGCAGACGATCATTGGTTTATTTTTGATTGTAATTGGAGTGACTATAGTGAATTTATATAAAGGACAATCTTATTAATTGTTTAAATCAATTCAGTCGCTCTTGAGCAGTCTCTTCTGCAGAATTAATTCTTAGGCAGCTCAAATAAATCTTCAATCCTACAATTAAGAATCTTTGAAATCTTTAAAGCTAATACTGTTGATGGCACATAAACTCCATTTTCAATAGCGTTGATGCTTTTTCTTGAAACTTCTGCACTTTCAGACAAGTCCTGCTGAGTTAGGCCAGCTGATTTTCTGAACTTTTCAAGATTATTTATAAGATTTTGATGATGTTTACCCATTTTTATGTTCTTTGTAATCCCCAACAGAAAATATTGTTAAAAGAACTCCGAAAGTAAGCCACGCAAAAGCAGCGATCTGATAAATCATATCGTTAGCACTTTGAAAATTCCAATTAGCCCAATCCTGGATTGAAAAAAGTATAAATATACCTATTCCATTTAGAGCATATCCAACAGCTGCAATCTTATAATATCGAAGGGCTGTATATTCGTCATATAAAATATTATTGTTTTTTCTGTCTCCGAGATAATAAGACGCACATAAGATCCCCGAGCTAACAAAGACCAGGATTCCAGGAATGAACATAAAAACACTATGATTGCTTATGTGCCAATCGACGCTATATCCAAACAGATTTAAAAGAAGGTATGCAGCATAAAATATTTGCACAATACCGCAGATAAAAATAATTAGAAATCTTTTAAAGTAAGTCATTTTTTTTCGAATGCATTAACTGCGTTAGTAATTTCTTCGCTAGTATTTGGATAGAGATAACCAGCAATAATTTGGCCAATACCAATAGCGGCCACCAAGGACCCAACACCCTTTAAGATTGCTCCTATAAAGAATACGCCAAAAAGAAAGAGACCAATGCCAACGGAAAGAGTAACAACACCACTTCTTCTGTAATCAATTGGTTCTTTTTTTCTTTCATCAAGCATGCCAATTAAGTCTTGCATTTTTGAAGGGTCATCGATATTTTTAGATATCTCTAATATTGTTTTATTTTTATCTTTGCCTTCAAAATATAACCAAATAAATACAGATACAGGCACTATTATTCCAGCCATTATTCCTAGTACTGGTATTACTACTTCTGGATTCATCATCTTCTCCTAATTTTCTCAAAGTCTTCGACAGCCTTGTTTACTATTTCAATTTCACTTAATTGCTTGTAACTAACAAACACGCAAATTAAACCCATCGCTATAACTATTAATCCTGCGCCTGTAAACAAGAATCCTAATGGATCATATAAAACTACACCTAGTAGGCTAACCCCTAGTCCTAAATACATTGTTAAATCTCTCTTTTCAATTACCATTTAGCTCTCCTAAAAAAATGTAACGTAAACTTATCATCATTTTTATGAGAAGTAAAGGTTACACATAAAAAAATGCTACAGAAAAGCTGTTTTGACCAATCTAAAACATAGATAAGTATTTTAGTTTATAATAATTTCATGTGTAATTGCTGCGATTGCTGCGAGTGCTCCTGCTGCTCGAAGTAACATCTTAAATATAAAGGAAAACTAGATCACTAAATGTATAAATAGTGAATAATTCTTTTAGTTGGGAATGATTATATAAATTTAACTTGAATAAATATTTACACAAGTTAATAATGCCCAACCAGCTAGGACAAAGGACAGGTATGATGATAAAAGCCCAACAAAGAACAGATAAGTTAGCAATGACTTTATCTATTGTATGTGTTGCTCATTGTTTTTTCGTTCCATCCTTTCTTATCCTAACTTCAGGCATTCATTCCTTTTCTCTTGATAATGAATTTATACATAAGTTAATTGTACTTTTAGCGGTCCCTGTGAGCATTTATGCTTTAACCACAGGCTACAAAAATCACAATACAATATCATTTCTTCCTGTAGGTATTCTTGGGTTGCTAACACTTATCTTGGCAGTGGTTTTGGGTGAAAGCACCTTAGGAGAATTTGGAGAAAAGGCATTAACATTAGGTGGCTCAATTCTTGTTGCTTACGCTCACTTTAAGAACTATCAAGTTTGTAAAAAATTAGAGTGTTCTTGCCACGACTAACAGCAAAATCTAATAACGCTTATGTAAACATAGCCTTGGGCGCAATACCGTTCAACGAATTGAATGATAAAAACATATTTATAATCTGATATGAAAGAATATTCTGGCGGCTGTCATTGTGGAGAAATAAGATTCACATTTAATTCAGACGAGTCTGTTCAGCTCTGGAAATGTAATTGCTCAATATGTGACATGCTTGATTACGACCATCTTTTTATAAAGCATCATTTATTTAAAATTACTAATGGCAAAGAGCTTTTAACAGAATATGTTTTCGAGTCTAAAACTGCAAAGCATCTCTTTTGTAAGAAATGCGGAACAAAGTCCTTTTATCAACCCCGATCTCATCCCGATGTATTCAGCATCAATCTTAAATGTGTCGACAATCCGCCCGAAGTAAATAAGATAGTTTATTTTGATGGCAAAAATTTTGAAGAAAGCATAAAACATATATAAAAATCAGTTAAAACCAATAAGACTATTTGTTCTTGTTTAGACTTTCTTGCTCAAGCCTTTTTCTTCTTTCAGAAACAACATCTACTAAAATAGCAACAAAGAGGTTTAAGACAATTATTGAGGATAGAACCACAAAACTAATAAAATACATCCATGACATTGGGTATATTTCTACAATAGGCAGCATGACTGTTTCCCAAGAAGAGAGGGTCATAATCTGAATTAATGTAATTATTGCCTCACCAAGAGACTCGAACCTACCGCCCTCTACGGACTCAAAAAGAATCACGCCTGCGACCCCGTATATATATAACAAGATGAATATTAAAATTAAGACATAGACACTCTTTTTCAAAGATTCTATTAATGCCTCAATAACGAACCTTAACTCTGGAATAAAAGATATAACCCTTAATAGCCGCGCTAACCTTAACAAGCGTAAAACCATTACAGAGCTTCCAGCTCCAGCAGGAATTAGAGAAGAAATCACTATTACAGAATCAAAGATATTCCAGCCATCTTTAAAAAAGTTAAGTTTATTTTTTTCTGAAAAGAACCTAATAGATATTTCTATAACAAAAAAGACGGTCACAAAAATATCACTAATTATTAGAACCCTTACAAAGGTACCCTCAAAATCATAGGTACTAATACCAACCATTAAGGATGAAAATAAAATAACAGTTGTTACAGAAATCTGAAACAGAGAATGATCTTTTATCTTGGTTAAGTATTTATTCATTTCAAATATTGTACTCTTTTTTTACACATACCTATAAGGCTTAACAATTCTTATGAAAAGAAAATAAATTTTTTTTATGGCAAAATTAAAATATAAATTGACAGGAGATAACAATGAAATTATTTAAAGTAACCGCTTCAACTTTTATCTTAATTTTTTCTTTAAACACTTTTTCTCAAAATGCTGGATCGACAACTTTCCCTGCTGAAATTTGGCACTGTGAGATCAATGATGGTTTTACTATGCAGGATGTAAGAGCTGTTTCTATGGGAGTAAAAAAATTCTCAGAAGAAAATGGAATGAAAGGAACACAATATTTAACAACAACTTTTATGGGCTCTATGAACCCAAAAGGTTTTGAATTAATGACGGCTTGGCCAAGTTTTGAAGTAATGGGAAAAGGTTTTGACGATTTCTTTACAGCTGGAGCCGGAAATGAGGTTTTTGCGCGATGGGCCGAAGTTACTTCATGTGATAAAAGAGAGCTAGTTACTATTGAAAGAACTTGGTCTATAGACTAAATGAATTATTTTGGGATTGATAGGTTTAACTATTAACCCCATAAAATATTACGAGGAGTAATGTTATGAACATTTCGTTAAGCAATGTTTCACTTGAGACATATCTGCAATTATTGCCAGCAGCTTCAAAAATAATGCAAAAAGCAAGAGATCATTTTGAAGAAGAGGGTACGAATCTCCAAGACATAGTCGATATGAGGTTATATGAAGATATGGCTACTTTTGCCTTTCAGGTATTTAGCATATCGCATCATTCACTGGGCGCAATCAATGGTTTAAAGAATGGTGAGTCTGGCCCTCCAAAAATGCCACCTGATTTAGATTTCGAAGCTTTACAGAATATTCTTAAAGAAGCAGAGCAAAAGTTATTGCAAGTTAGCAGCAATGAAATCGATAAACTTTCAGACGGAGAAGTGGTTTTTAAAATGGGCGATATAAGATGGCCATTTACTAACACCGACTTTATTTTGTCTTTTTCACTTCCGAACTTTTATTTTCATCTCACCACTATGTATGACATGTTGAGGGTCAAGGGTCTTCCTATAGGAAAAATGGATTTTGTTGGCCAAATGAGGCTCAGCAAATAGATGATATTCCTTAATTGTGTGTAAGAAGATGAGACGATTTATAATAATATTCATTATATTTTTTTTAATTCCTGTTGAAGCTAACCTAAAATATAACCATCATTCAAAAGAATATGAAAATGCTCATCCGAACGCAGTATTAAAATACAATCATCACACTCGTCAATATACCTACGAGCTGCCGAACACAAAGCTAAAATACAATCATCACACTCGTCAATATACCTACGAGCTGCCCAACACAAAGCTAAAATACAATCGTCACACTCGTCAATATACCTACGAGCTGCCTAGCGCAGAGATAAAATATAATCATCATACAAAAGAATATTCATATGAGCATCCAAACTCAAGCCTGAAATATAATCCATACAAAAAGATATATTATTTTACAAAATAGATTATTTATTCAAAGTTCGCCATGACATTCTTGATGTTGTAGAATAAATTTTAACTTGAAACAATTATCTAAAATCTTTACTCATCATCCTCAAACAAACGGTGAGACATATTTCGAGCACATGCGGTGTGCAGCATATTACGGATTCAGGATGACTTTTTCTGGTTTGGCTGCGATTATTCATTCAATTTTCCCATTTGTTTTTGAGACAGCTGCAAGTGATTGCGCAAAAATGGTGAATGAAGAAGTAGAGCGAAGAAAAAATAAATCCATTGCAGAGTGAAAAATTTTCAGAACAAGGTAGCCCTTATAACTGGGGCTGGTTCAGGAATAGGGAGATCGCTGGCAGAAGAGCTCTCTGATCAAGGATGTAGCTTGGCTCTTGTTGATTGGAACAATGAATCGCTTCAAGAAACCAAAGAAATAGTAAGAAAAAAGAATATCTCGGTTTCAACCCATGCTTTTGATATTAGCGATAGAGATAAAATAAAGGAATTGCCACAGAAAGTTTTAGACCTGCACAATCAAATTGATATTGTAATTAATAATGCTGGAATATCAGTAATTGGATCAGTCGATGAGGTCAGTGAAGCTGACTGGAACTGGGGACTAGATATCTTGCTTAGTTCAGTAATCCAAATGAGCACTGAATTTCTTCCACACTTACAAGAAAGAAAAGAAGCGGTTCTTGTAAATGTTTCGTCTATATTTGGTTTATTTAGTGTCCCAAAACAATCTATTTATAATGTTGGTAAATTCGGCGTAAAGGCTTTCACAGAATCTCTTTCACTAGAGATGGAAATGACCGGTTCACCAGTGGAGGTCTATTGTGTTTTTCCAGGACACATAGGCACAAATATTTATAATTCATCAAGATTTAAGAGCTTTGATCCAGAAACAGCATCTTTTTTCGGTAAAGCGCCAAATAAAGAGGAGGCTGGCATGGTCTTTAAAAACAATGCACCCACAAGTGCCTCTAAAGCTGCAAAAATAATCTTAAAAAACATAAAGAAAAAAAATAAGAGGATTCTTATCGGTTATGATGCGCGTTTTTATGACTTAATGAGCAGACTTTTTCCAAAAAACTTTCTGAAAATTATATGGATTCTTCCATTTTTTAGAGACCTATTTTCTTTTAAAAAACAAAAATAAAGATTTCAAATAACTACATCTTGTTAAAGTTATAAAATTTATATAAGGTAAATTAACTTAATAGTGGATAGGACTTGGACAAAATAAATTTTTTATTATGGTATAGATCTTCAAAAATTGGAGAGATGGCTTCTAAAGTTATTGATTTTGAGAAGAAGACTGTTTCTTATATTGAAAATCTCATCAATAAAGATGGCGGCATTGGGGGAGTTCCGATCAAAATAGACTTTGTTGACATCAACCACGTACTTGCAGGTCATGATGAAAAGGCTTGGCTTCAATATAAAAAGATACTTGATATGGGTGACTATACGTTTGCAAGAGCACCAGGTGCTTTTGGTGGTATATCAAAATACAAAAGAAAATATCTAGAGTCAATCATATCTAATAAAACTATTATTTTTAGTGACACAAATGTTCCTAGTGACATTGACCTTATAGACTCAAACATTATAGACATGCGATCAAATGTATTTACATACACTGGGAAAACATTGGCTGAAAATTCTGAAAGAAATAGACGGCTATTAGAAAAAAACGGAAGAACATTCTTTGTCGCAAATTTTTCAGATTCAAGTGCTTACTGGGCTCAAGAAGAAGAGCTAAAAAAGGATAAAGTATTTTTATTTGATATTGATAAAGAAGCCCATAAAGATAAAAAAATATTACAGGATGATTTAGAAAAATTTTTTAAATCTGTAGACGCTAATGAGTCAGATATGATTCATTTAGGCGGTGTCCCACTAACAATGGCACAAAACATTATTGACTCTATTCACCTAGCATCCAATGGGTCAATATTGATATTGACAGGTCCAGAAACTGCTGCTTACTTAGATTATGAACTAACCTACGCACCAATTATGCTAAGAGAAGATGCAAACTTTGATGTGTATCTCTCTATGGAGACATTTATTGAGACTTTAGGAGTCGACTTGTCTGTAAAAGAAAAACAATTATGCAATCAGCGATTTGATCAATTTGAAATCCCCTTGCTTATAAAAAAAATATCTGACAGAGATAAAATAAAATTTTCATCACAATCAGAGCTTATCAGCAAGGTGATTAAAGCTATAAACAATACAGATGGGAAGCAAGATATATACATAGGTACCTCAAAAGATTTATCTTTTAAAAACAATAAAAACAATCTTAAGACCGGAGCACTAGTAGAGCTAGCACTCCCTGCAAAAGATAGCTCAAACCCAGTTAAGACCTTGCATAAAAATCAGCTATCAGTCGTAAATGAAAAAGAAAAAATTAATTCTGTGATAGCTTTCAATATAGACATAGAAAGAGTTACTAACGTTTCAATTGAAGATGGGATTTTTGGTGCTGAATTCTTTTTAGACATAACATCGAGAAATGAAAATCCCATAGAGTCTATTAAATTTAATAACTTAAGCTCATTAAATCCAAAGCATGAAGTTAGAAAATTAGAACACATTCAAAGTGGCGAATCATACTCAGCAAGATACATAGTCACATCTAATTTTGATTTTAATCCCATCGCAGACAATTATCCGTTTGATGAGCAATTTATTTATATTGCAATATCCAGCATTGATGATGATTCTCAAATTCAGCCAGTGCCTGAACAGTATCTTGATGATGAATTTAAAATTGATGGCTGGTCATTGGTTTATTCTAAATGTGGAATAAATAGAAAAAAGAATTGGGTAGCGCTAAACAGAAGCTTAGACAAAACCCCAAAGATTAGCGAAGAAATCCGACTAGGATGGGAGCTAAAAAGAGAAAATTCTATGACCCTTTTAAAAGTAGGAATTCCTTTATTTTTTTTATATATTCTTCTTTACTACACTTTATTCGTACCAGTCGATCAAATAGAATCAGCATTTAATAATATTAACCTGGCTTTCTTATCTAGCATCGCCCTATATTTCTCAGTAGAAAGACCTCAACCATTAAAGATGACCACAATCGATGTTGTATTTGCCTTCTTTTATGTAATGGCAGGGGTTTCATTAATAGCGATCGTTTTAGCGGAGTTTTTTCCAGATTATTATGAGCTGTTAATTTATCCATTAAGATTTTTGCTACCAGCGTCAATCGTTGCTCTTGGTATATTTATCAAAAGAAGGCTTAATTTAAGAAAATATAAACCCTTCATTACAAAATAAGCTTATATGACCAGCAAACTGGACCATCTAATCATTGCCGTAAGTGATTTAGACGAAGCTGAGAAGAATTATAAAAAGATTTTTGGAATAGATTCTGTTTGGAGGGGGGAACATAAGAACCTTGGCACCGCTAATGTAATTTTTAATTTTAAAAATACTTATTTTGAGCTCTTGGCATCGAATGGTCTTGGAATAGGGGCTGATTTTGTTGATCAAACACTTGAAGAGAGCGGAGAGGGATTAATTGGCTCTGTCTTTGGTTCAAAAGATATCGAAGCTACAGCCGCTTCTATTAAAAATAAAGGTTTCCTACTTGGAGATATTTCTAACGGAGAGGGCATAAACCTTAAAAATAATGAGGTTAGAAAATGGAAGAATCTTTTTTTACCACCCGAACTCACAAGGGGGATATTTACTTTCATTATTGAGCATACAGAAGGAACTCTTCCTATGTCTAATTATCTTGATAGCGCAACTATCAACAAGTTAGATCATGTTGTCATAAATACTAATGACGCTGATGGCTTAATAGATATTTATAGAGATGTTTTTAATATACGACTTGCTCTAGATAAGGTTATAGAGCACTGGAAGACCAGGATGTTATTTTTTAGATTAAATAAAACGACTATTGAAGTAATAGAGCAAGGGCATGATGACCATAACCCTGACAAGCTTTGGGGGTTGGCATGGGAAGTTGAATCAATCGAAGACGCTCATCAAAGGCTAACCAATGAAGGGGTAGAGGTATCAGAAATTAAGAGGGGAGTTAAAGAACGAACTATGGTTGCAACTATAAAATCTCATACACACAATGTTCCTACATTAATAATTCAACATTTAGCAGAATGAAATTTTTAATAGGAATCCCATTAGCCTTAATAGCAATAATATATGGCTCACCTTTTATAGCATTAGCTCTAGGAGTCGTCTTTGCTTTAATTTATAAAAACTCTGATGAGATTATCGATAAATCAATAGGCACAAGTTTGCTGCAAGCTGGTATTGTTATATTGGGATTAACCATGGCATCATCAGACGCCATCCATTTAACATCAAAGTATTTTCCATATATATCTGGCTTTGTAATTATTACTTTTTTAGTAGGCATTTTTATAGCAAGGGTATTAAAAATAGATCAAAAACTTGCTATTTTAATAGCATCTGGCACTGCAATATGTGGAGCAACAGCAATGGCAGCAATAGCACCATTAATTAAAACAAAGCCAAAAGATTTATTAATCTCTTTATCAATAATTTTTCTATTTAATGCAGTTGCAATAGCGGCACTTCCATTAATTGGGAGCGGGCTGGGTATGTCAGAGGAACAATTTGGTTCATGGGCAGCAATGGCGATACATGACACAAGCTCAGTAATTGGAGCAGCTATGTCTTTTGGAGGAAATGCAGTTGAGACTGCTGCAACGCTTAAGTTAGGAAGAACGCTATGGCTAATACCTTTGATATTAATTTTAGGAGTCTTTTTTAAAGATAATGAAACCACAAATATCAAGGCCCCTTTGTTTGTATTTATGTTTATTTTGGCAATTTTATTAGGTAGTCAGCTAAATTTAAGTGAACAATTTTTGTCATTCCTAGAAAGCACTAGTAGAACATTTCTAGTAGGAGCGCTTTTTTGTATTGGCTCACAAATTAAACTAGAAGCAATCAAAGCAATAGACTTCAGGACCATCTTATTAGCTTTGTTCTTATGGATTTTTGCATTAGTTACTTCACTTTATTTAATTAATCTGCTTCAATAAATGAGGAGAATTTATGTTTAGTCATGTGATGGTTGGAACAAACGATATCGAAGAGTCTAGGCTGTTTTATGACAAAATATTTGAAGCCCTTAAAGCAAAGCCTGGGAAAATGTATCCAAATCTAACAGGTCAGAAAAGATATTTTTATAATTTCAAAGGATCAAGCTTTTGCATTACTGAGCCAATTGACGGTAATCCTGCCAGCGTTTCAAATGGGTCAACAATTGGATTTAACATAGAAAATACTGAACAAGGTGATGCATGGCATCAAGCTGGAATTGAAAACGGGGGAACCTCAATTGAAGATCCACCAGGCATAAGAGATTATGGTAAATTTAAAATGTATTTAGCTTATTTAAAAGACCCAACTGGAAACAAGCTATGTGCAGGGCTCTTAATTAAGTAAAATAATTTTATGAAGATATTTTTTTTAACATTTTTACTTTTAAATATATCTATACTTCATTCTGGAGAGGTTAACTCATGGGACTGCAGCAAATTTAATGGTGCAAAGATAATTAGTGGAGATGGAGAGTTCTTAGGAGTTCTTGGCCCGGGGTGGCTAACTGATTCAATTTTTAATGATTCTTCGTCTTATTCAAGTACGTGGTCAAGCGACAGCATATTTAATACCAGCTCAGATTATGGGAATTCTTATTCAAACCTTTCAGTCTTTAATGATGGAGCATCAAATCCACCAATGATTATTGGAGACAATGGAATAGTAGGCTATTTATCAATAGGACCTTCTTGGGATGGCGATAGATTCTCACCATTTGATATTAAGTACACATGTGATTGGGATTAATATCTAATAGTTCTAATTTTCAAGTAAATAGATAAGTGAGGGCATAAACCTCTTTCCAAAATCCACTGGGTCATGATCATGACCCTGAAAAACTTTAGTCTCAAAAGATACTTTGTTGTCACTAAATATTCTATTAATATCATTTTGTGGGCCCTTGTAAAGATAATCTAGACCTACTGTCCCATGGTCAAAATAAATTTTGTGATCTTTTATCTTAGATATGTTGTTAGCTACATATTTATTGATTGCCTGGATAGTATCCTTATCACCATCAATCTTCTTTCTAAATGGAAGTAATAAATATTCACCCGGCTTAATTCCAACCCAATGTGTAGAAAGACATCCTGCGAATCCAAAAACCTCAGGATATTCTATGATTGTATTGAGGGCTGAAAGGCCCCCCATGCTTGAGCCCATCACTCCTAAATTATTTTTATCTAATTTGACCTGAAATTTATTTTCAATAAAGGGAACCACTTTTTCTACTAAAAATTTAGGATAATTTTTCTCTGATAGGGACGCATATATTCTTTTTTTTGGACTCTCCTCAAAATATTCAACGGCTTCTTTTGGAAATAATTCAGTATATCTTCGAGTGTCATCAAAAAACCTTCCTTTAAACCTTTTTGCACTACTTATCGCAACTATTACAACATTAAGGCTCAAACCCTGCTTTTCAAGCTCTTGAAAGCTTTTATCTATTCTCCAAGTCCTGCCACGCCATGAATCTTTTTCTAAGAAGAGCTCTTCTCCATCATTCATGATAATAAAAGTTGTATCTTCATTAATTGGGTAATCCGAAGGATAAAAGATTTGAACCTTCCTATCATGGTTACCACTCTTAATAAAAAATTCTTCTAATTCTCCAGTTGCAAGCTCAGCATTAAGATTATTAGTAAACATAAAAGTTAAAAAAATTATTGCTATAGATTTATTCATAAGCATATTGAGTTTACTGTAGAATAAAAATATGAACAACAATCAAACCGGAAAGTGCCAATGCGGTTTAATCTCTTATTCTTTTAACAAGGAAAAAGTAATATCTTCGCATCATTGTCATTGCAAAGATTGTCAAAGAGCAACAGGTTCAGGCAAGGCTACAATTATATTTATCCCAAAGAAACATGTTGATTTGAATGGGGAAATTAAATATTTTGAGAGCAAAGGAACATCTGGAACTCATGTTAGAAGGGGTTTTTGTTCAAATTGTGGATCAGGCATTTTGAGTTATGCAAAAGAAATACCTCATATCTTATATGTTAAAGCAGGTACACTAAACGATTCTAGCTGGTTAAAAATAGATTCAAACTTTTTTACAAAATCTGCAAATGAGTGGAATAGGCCAGATGAAACAATCAAATGTTTTGAAGGAAATCCAAGTATTATTTCGGGGATAAAGACCCTTTTAAAGTCCTTTTAGGCTAATTACAAATTTTATCTTAAACAAGCTTTGTTATTAGACTTCACAATACAAGAAAGATACCCAAATCAACCATTAAATAAAGATTTGTTAAGAAGCCTATGGCCCAAAAGATACTTCTTGGGCTTGGATTTTTCTCGGTAGCTATTTTGTAATAGAGAATCATATGAATAATCCTCGCTATCGCATACATCCAAACAACTATAGATAATTTAAAAGCACCATAGCCTGAAATGATTGCAATAAAAATCATTCCTAGCATCGGAACAGCATTTTCAATAGAATTTTGAAAAGTTCTATGACTCCTAAAGACAAACGAAGAATGCCCAAGTGATGGATCAACAATGCCAGGTCTATATCCCCCTTTTTGTCTTCGGTGCGCTCTAATAGCAACCATAGTCTGAATGATAATTGTTGCCATGATTATCCATAATCCCATTAACGAAGATTGATAAGCTTCAAACATATTTGACCTCTAAATTTGATTCGTATGCATAATTATAGACATAATATACGTATGAAAGTTTTAAAAGAAGAAATCATCTTTGATTGTTCTGCAAAAGTCTTATGGAGCATATTATCTGATATTTCAAGATGTGACTGGGTGCCATCTGTAAGTCATATTATGTTAGAGGGTGACTGCAGGGTTTTTGATATGGATGGGATGGGTCAAGTAAAAGAGAAAATATTATTAAATGATAGCCAGAGCATGACTCTTCAATATTCAGCAATTCAAACAAGAACGCCGATAAATCACCATCTTGCCACCATGAAAGTATCTATGATTGATGGAAATAAATGCAAGCTACGATGGACTACTGAAATAGATCCAGAAGTATTTTCTGACGCAGTCCACCATGGGATGTTAATCTCAATTGAAGGCATTAAAAAAGTAATAGGATAAATAAGGAATTTTCTTTGTGAACGATATTTATAAAGTTTTAACTGAAAATGAATGGAATGAGGCGTGCTTAAAAGGCTATATTGATACACCCCTAGACCAAGAAGATGGATTCATCCATTTTTCTTCAGCCAGACAGTTGGCTTTAACCCTCCAACTATATTTTAAAAATGAGGAAAATTTAGTCTTATTGCAAATAGATACCAGCAAACTGAATGAAGAAATAATATTTGAAGAGGTGAACTCTAAGAATCGGAAAGGTAAGTTTCCACACCTTTATGGTAAATTATCTGTAAATGATGTACTTGATAGATGGAATATTGGAAGGGGCGCATTTAAGCTACCCAATAATATCTTAGCTACAGCTGAAAAGAATATTTAATATATAAGTAAAATTTTAATATGACAGAATTAACAGTTACCCAAATATATGCAATTGGCGCACCAATAGTTTTGGTAATGATTTTAATTGAAGTATTGTTTTCTGGTCTAAATAACAAGAGTCTTTATAAAAAAGACGATACTTTATGCACAATAGGCTTATTAACAGGGAACATTTTAATGGTATTTGCATTAAAGGGAACAACTCTAGCTCTGCATTTTTATTTATTTCAATTTAAGCTATTTAATTTTTCAGAGAGCATGCCACTTTGGATGATATGGATTGCAACATTCTTGATGGTAGATTTTATTTTTTATATCTATCACAGAATTTCTCATAGAGTAAATTTTTTATGGGCTATTCATATGAGTCATCATTCAAGCAAAGAAATGAATTTTGCCGTCTCTTTTAGACAAGCCTGGTTTGGACCTATTTCGAAAGTTCCATTTTTTATGGTTATGCCATTAATAGGCTTTGACCCAACAATAATTGCGGTAGTTGGTGTTATAAGTACCTTATGGGGTATTGTTGGACACACTCAAATTGTAGGAAAGTTAGGGCCTTTGGAGTGGGTATTCAATACACCATCACATCATAGAGTTCACCATGGATCAAACGCGCAATACATAGACAAGAATTATGGTAATTTATTAATTATATGGGACAGGATATTTGGTACCTTTGAGCCGGAGATAGAGAAAGTTAAATTTGGATTAGTAAAGAATGTTGATACCTTTAATCCAAGTAAAATAACTTTTATGGGGTGGCAAGATATATACAAAAATATTAAAAAATCTCAGAACTTTAACAATGCATTATATTTATTTTTCGGACCACCTAAGACAAAAAATTAATTATGAATAAATCAATTCTAATAACATTATTATTATCTATCACAATCTCAGCTGACATTTTAATGATAGACAGAGGCATATATAAAGTTTGGTATGACTCAGCTCTAGAGCAACCGATAAAAGTTTCTTATTTTGTTACCAATAGGCCAAAAAATGTTGATAGAGATGGCATGAGTTTTTATAAAGATATTAAGTTTCACACCTCTGATGATAAAGATTATTATAAGAACGTTTGGGATAAAGGGCATATGGCACCAGCGGTTCACTTTTCTGACTCAAAGGAGAACTTAAAAAACACTTTTAGTTATTTAAATTCTGCACTTCAACATGAGGAACTTAACAGGGGCGAATGGAGGCTTCTTGAAGCAGCTGTAAGAAAATGGTCAGAAAAAGAAACTTTATTTGTAGAAAATGTAATTCTATTTAATGAGCAAAGCCTAATATTAGATTCTGATGCAACCGTTCCACAAGGATTCCAAAAGAATATTCATTTTGTTGAAAGTGATATTAAGAAATGTTACTTCTTTGATAATAAAGCACCAGATGAAAGCTGGCAGGACCATGAAGTTGAATGTCTGAAAGAAGACAAAGTTTTAACTTCTGATAAAGGGTGCGAGCAAGTTGACTTATTTTTCATCAAACCAAACAACGGATTTGTATCAGAAAGCTCTAAGTTAAGCGTTGAATTTGGATCTAAGAATATTTTAATTAGCCCTGCAGGAGTAATTCTTGTTCAAGAGGATGACTGCGCCGTAACGGGCCATCATCATCTAATCATCAATAATTCATATGATGTATTAAAAAATAAAGGTGTGCCAATTCCTTTTGCACAAAACGTCTTACATTTTGGTGGAGGTCAAACCCAAGCCGATTTAAGCCTCCCGCCGGGAAGATACACCCTTCAGCTTGTTCTTGGCGATTATGAGCATATGCCAGTTAAATCACAAGAAGACTATAAGCCCATTGTTTCAGATGTAATAAATATTGAAATTCTTCCATAATTAATACTTTTCTTTTTCTTACAACTTATTTCCACTACAATAAATATAAGTTTTAGAAGGGGAATAAGATTTTTTTAAATACTGCACATCGATTAACAAATGTAAGGTCATTCTTGATCTTCGCATTTCTTGTATATTCAATAAATCTTTTTGCAAAAGAGATAGTAGTTGAGCCAGGTGAGGGTGCCCATGAAAGATTGCAAGAGGCACTGATTCTCATGAGTGAGGGGGATACCCTATTAATTAAAGCAGGATATTATAATTTTGAAGATGGCTTATCTCTTGATGTGAATGGGGTAACAGTAATTGGAGAAGGTATGGATGAAACCATACTGGACTTTAAGAACCAACAATCTGGCGCGCAGGGGTTTTTAGTTACTTCAGACAAAGTAACACTTAAAGATTTTGCTATTTTAGATGCTAAAGGTGATGCCTTAAAAGTTATTGGCGCCAAAGGCATCAATATGATTAATTTAAGAACTGAATGGACTGGCGGTCCAAAAAGCACTAATGGGGCATATGGCTTTTATCCAGTTGAATCTGAAGACGTATTAATAGATGGATGCGTAGCAATTGGAGCATCTGATGCTGGTATATATGTTGGGCAGTCTAAAAACATAATCGTTAGAAATAGCATAGCTCAATACAATGTAGCTGGAATAGAAATTGAAAATTCATATTATGCAGATGTCTATGATAATCTCGCATCTCATAATACAGGCGGCATACTTATTTTTGATTTACCAGATCTTCCTCAACAAGGAGGACATCACATAAGAGTCTTTGATAATAAATCTATAGATAATGATACTGATAACTTTGCTCCTGAAGGCAATATTGTTGGCGAAGTTCCAAGAGGAACTGGAATAATTATTATGGCTAACTCTAATGTCGAAGTTTTCAATAATTTAATGAGCGGTAATGGAACAGTTAACCTTTCGATTGTTTCTTATGGTGATGAAACAGATGATCAGAACTATTATCCCCATCCCCGCCAAATCCAAGTTCATAATAATACATATGGGCCAAGTGGTTTCGATCCTGATATTGAAACTGGAGATCTAGCTAAAACTCTTTTTGAAATAAGTAATGGAGAAATGCCAGATATCTTTTGGGATGGCGTAGCGCCATTATCAGAGATGATATTTGGTCAACCAGAGGATGAAAAATTAATAATTAATGAGAGTGGTGAGGTTAATTTCCTAACAATAAATGCGATTAAGTACATGTTGGGCTTTTCTAATCCCACAATTACAGATAAAGAAAAATTTAAAGGGGTCATTAATCCACTGAAGCCGATTAATATTGACGGTATATAGGAATAATGAAAAAAATATTTGAAAGTTTGCTAGTGCTTATGCTGTGCACCAAGATGTATGGGGTGAATAATGAGCTAATTATTGCAGACTCCTTTCCAGATAAGCTGTCTGATTTTAATTTTTTTAAAGATGTATCTGCTCAAAATCCACATGAAGAAGTAGTGCCTTATGAACTTATCTCGACGCTATTCTCAGATTATTCTTATAAACAGAGATGGGTTTATATTCCTAAGAATACAAAAGCCAATTATGAGGAGAACTGGGTTTTTGATTTTCCAGAAGGATCTGCCCTGATTAAAACTTTTTATTATCCTGTTGATGAAAGAGACCCAGAAGCAGGTAAAAACCTTTTAGAGACAAGGCTTTTATTAAGAAAAAAAGATGGCTGGGAAGCGGTATCTTATGCATGGAATAATGAACAGAACGAGGCATATAAGAAAGTTGCTGGTAGAACTATAAATGTTGCATGGACTGACTTTATGGGAGAAGAAAGAGGTGTTAGATATAGAGTACCCAATGTTAATCAATGCAAAGAGTGCCATGCTGCAGATGACAAAATAACTCCAATAGGACCTAAGGCAAGAAATATAAACAAAGATTTTGAGTTTCAGGATGGAGAATTTAATCAGTTAGTATACTGGATGAATAGGCAGATGATTGATCAATATCCCCCAGAATTGACTTCCCCAGTAGATTGGCAGGATGAAGAACAGGATATCGATGACAGAGTTAGGTCATATTTAGATATTAATTGTGGGCATTGTCATTCACCGACAGGAAACGCAAACTCAACTGGACTCTATCTTCATTTAAATGAAACTAGAGATATTCATCTAGGAATTTATAAAAAGCCTGTAGCAACAGGACGAGGGAGCGGAGGATATAAGTATTCGATAGTTCCTGGCAAGCCAGAAGAATCTATCCTATTACATAGGATGATTTCAATGGATCCTGGAGTTATGATGCCAGAATCTGGTAGAGCCTTGACCCATGAGGAAGCGGTTGAGATGGTAAGAGAATGGATATATGGGCTTTAAAAATTTTAAGGTACTAATACTAATAGCTCTCACACCGTTCATTTTTTCAGAAGAAGACACGATGCTTGGCTATTGGTTAACTTCTCAATCTATTGTTGAAGTTAAAGAGTGTGACAGCATGTTATGTGCAACCATCGAACATCTATTCGTTGAAGAGGGAGTAGATCCGAAGTCCATTCTTGATTCTAAAAACAAAGATGAATCTTTAAGGAGCAGATCTTTGATAGGAATTGATTTATTAGAAGGCTTCAATTACCCGCAAAAGAATAAAAAGCATCTTAAAAATGGAAAAATCTATGATCCAGGTCGAGGAAGAACTTTCAAATCAAATTTATCTATATTAGATAATGGCAATCTAAAAGTTGAAGGCTGTCTATTGTTAGTATGCGGCCATGAAGAATGGCAAGCACTAGAAATTATCTTTAATGAAGATGGAACTAAGACAGCAGAGCTAAAAAAATAATTTACCTCAGATCTACAAAAGGAAGATTATCAACTTCACTCAGAAGCATTGAACAACAAAAAAGGCAAACAAATAGAATGTTATAGTTTTGGATATTTTTATTTTAGCATTCAGAGAAATATACTAGTATAAGTCTTCTAAACATTATGAAAAAAATAAACTTCAAATCAAAATTTAATAAATTTGATGATCGCTGGTCTCCTAAGGTAATTGCTGAGATGAATGATTATCAATTCAAACTTGTAAAAATAGAGGATGATTTTATTTGGCATCATCATGATGATACAGATGAAGTATTTATAGTCCTAGAAGGACAAATCTTTATTGAATTTGAAAATGAGACAATTGAAATCAATGAAGGTGAGATGATAGTTGTACCAAAAGGCGTAAAGCACAAACCCTTTGCAAAGAAAGAAGCAAAAATAATGTTAGTAGAACCGAGTGGTGTAGTTAATACTGGGGAAAAAGAAAACAAATTAACAGCGCCCAATGATCAATGGATTTAAATATTTCTTTGCATGAAAAATGAATTTTAGACTTAAAGCCTTGTGCTGTTTAATAGCCTTATCAGGCTGTGGAGGAGGCTCTTCATCATCCACGCTTACAGATGATACGATACAAACAATACAACCAATACCCTTATTCAACTCTAATCCAATTAAGCTTATTGATGCCACAAGTTATTATTCTCATGCATGCAGCAATCCATCTTTCCAATTTTTAATACCAACTAAAATAAATAATGACGAGTACATAGATTTCATTGCACATTTTTGGTGCGATAGTCTTACTCCTGCTCAATATGACACAGAACCAACTCCAGATGCTTTGGTTGCTTATGTAAGTAATGATTATGGAGAATATGTTATTGATAATATTAGTGTTTTTGGTGAAATTAATGCAAAGCTAGGTGGCGCCAGCAGGAAATATTCTCGTGGGGATATCAATAATGATGGAAAAGATGATTTTGCTTTTGCAATGAACTGGGAAGATGGAAGAGCCTCATTTGATCATGAATCTATGATTTCAAATTATGCTAAGCCAGCAATATTATTAAGTAATGAGTCTGGTTATGAAGTTATAAAATTAGGAATTAATGATTGGGGACACTCTGTCCAAATAAAAGACAATAAAGTATTCTTTGCTGGACACTCATCGCAAGCATTCGAATTTATTGATTCATATTGGATTAATATCCCTGATGTTTATCCAAACCTCAGTTTTGCTAGCTTCCTCATATACGACGACTTCATTATTAATAGTATAAGAAAGGGGCCCAGCCAAGGATTAGAGCTAATTAAAAATAACGAAGTTATATCATCAATAATGATCGAAGAAGCTTTTAAAGTTAATTTCGAAAGTTGGAACAATTCTGGCTCTAATAATTATAGCGAATTAGGAGTTTATAACATTCGAGGAGAAAACTATTTTGACGGAATGATATCTGAGATGTGCAGAAAAGACGATATTATTGTTGCAACCATAAATGCAAGCAAGCTTATCTCGGGTGAAATAATAGAAGGAGGTTTTTACTCAGAGACCGAAACAAGTCCTGTTGTAATATTTTCTTTTTATGAGATCGTAAATAATGACCTTCAAGAGCTAGATATCAATGTTATTGACGAAGAAATTAATCATAATTTTAATTTTTTTGATTGCATAGATGTAAATAATGATCAGAAAAAGGATATTGTTGCTCAAGTTTTTAGTCAGCAATGGAACGAACAAGACAATAACAAAGGCATACCCGAAGTTTATATAAACGATGATAATTCTTATTTCAACTTAGACACATCAAACTGGCCCACATATAGCGACAATGATGATTCGCAAGGGTATTTATTTGATGTTGATGGCAATGGAACATCAGATCTGGTTGTTTTTCCGATCAAAGTTAATACTTCGGGTAGTATCGAAATTTACATTACTAATAAAAACATCACTGATTAGGCGTGATGCTACTAAATCTAATTCTAGTTTTTAATTAAATATTACTTTCAGAGCCCAAAGTTATGCTAACTTGTACTTATGAGCAAATTTCTACTTTTTATTTTATTTATTCTATTAACTTCTCTTATCATCTATAGTCCAAATTTGGTAAGACTCTATAAGTTATCAAATTTGTATAACGAGAATACTATTGCTTATAACTTTATAAATATGGACAAGTTCTTCTTTATATCTGATCCAATTGCCGCATCAGATGAACCGCATTTTTTTGAAGAAAATTTTATAGATCTTCCCGAGACATATATCCTTGATGGAGAAGAACATAACCTCATGAAGAGTTTAGATTACTTTAGTACAGATGGCTTAATTATCCTGCACAAGGATAAGATTCTTTACGAAAATTATTGGAATGGCAATGATCGCTATAGTAAGCACATATCCTGGTCAGTAGCCAAATCATTTCTATCAGCACTAATAGGTATAGCTATAGATGAGGGGTTGATAGATAGTATTGAAGATCCAGCTACAAAGTATTTACCAGATTTCGAGGGAACGGGTTATGACGGAGTAAAGATTAAGAATATTCTTCAGATGTCTTCTGGCGTCTCGTTTAATGAGGATTATGCAGACCCAAATTCTGATATAAACAAATTTGGAAGAGCAGCTGCAAGGGGTACTCCGTTTAGAGACTTTGCAAAAACTTTAGAGAAAGGGAAAGAGCAGGGCACCTATAATCATTATGTAAGTATAGACACTCAGGTGCTAGCAATGATTCTAGAATCGGTTGCTGATATGCCTCTAAGAGAATACTTATCAAAAAAGATTTGGAGCAAAATAGGTATGGAGAGCGAAGCATATTACATTACAGATAAAACTGGAGTAGATATGGCACTTGGTGGTCTAAATGCAACATTGCGAGACTATTCAAAATTTGGTTATCTGTATTTAAATAACGGAAGATGGTTTGGCGAAGAAATTGTACCAGAAGACTGGGTTAAAGCATCATATACTCCAGATGCTGCCCATCTAATGCCAAATGCTGGAGAATTGTCTTCTAATGAGTGGGGCTATGGTTATCAATGGTGGGTTCCAGGAAGCCCTATTACAGATTTCACCGCACATGGAGTTTATAATCAGTTCATATACATTGATCCTGAATCTGGGGTAGTAATAGCAAAGACTTCATCAAATCACAGATTTAGATCTGAAAAGGAATATTCTAAAGCAGCTCATATAGCAATGTTTAGAGCAATTACAAATCATATACAACATCATGATATTAATTGATTTGTATTAAATTTAATTCTTAAATAGAATTAAGACTGATATTTAAGTTAGAGGAAAAAATGAATACAAAGTTTATTAGTTTAATTGCAATTATATTTACTGTTAGTCTTTCAGCCGGACACCATAAGGATGGACATATGCATGGGAACTCAGCTGAGTGGGAAATTAAAACATATACATCAGCTGCTCCTAATTTTATTGGAGACTTTGCAACTGTTGTCAGTGCAAGTGGAAAGATTCTAAGAGAAGGTACTAATGGATGGACATGCCTCCCTTTTATACCAATGCCAAAAATGGGGTTTAAAACTGCAAACGAAGCTGCTCCAGCTTGTGCCGATGCAAATGCAGTCGCGTGGGCAGATGCATATATGAATCAAACAAAACCAGAAATATCAAATGATGGTTGGATCTGGATGATTCATGGAGATACCGGCGTTGATAATTTTAGACCTTATTCAGAAGGAGACAAAGATAACACCGATCCAAAAGACTGGATATATTCCGGATCACATCTTATGTTGATGCCAAAAGATCCTTTGTCATTAGAAGGGGTAACAACTGACTTTACCACTGGAGCACCTTACGTAATGATGAAAGGTACTCCCTTTGTTCATTTAATGATTCCATTAGAGGGTTATTATGATTATCAGCCTGAATCAGCGCCTAAATAATTAGATAACAATGGAAGAGGTTAAAGTTTATTTAATTGCTAATCTTAAGATTCATGACGCAGAAAGATATAGAGAATATGAAAAAGGCTTTTTCCCGATATTAAAAAAACATGGAGGAGAGTTCATTACTTTCGATGACAATATAGTAAATGTAGAAGGAAACAAGCCAATGGAAGGCAGAATAATTTTATTCAGCTTTCCATCTGCCAAGCATGCTGATGAGTGGTATTCAGATCCAGAATATCAAGAATTATCAGAACATAGACGAGCAAGCGTTACTACAACTTTGACCAGGGTTAACGGACTACCACCAAGGAAATAAAATTATGGAAGAATATAAAACCTTTAAAGACTTTTACCCATATTATTTATCTGAGCACGATAATAAATATACTAAGCTAACGCATTTTATAGGCACAAGTATTGGAATTTTTTTCCTAATTCAATTCTTTCTGTCACTTAACTTTATCTATATTTTTTTTGCTCTTTTATCTGGATACGCTTTTGCTTGGGTAGGACACTTTTTTATCGAAAAGAATAAACCCGCAACATTTAAATATCCGCTATATAGTTTTATAGGTGACCATAGAATGTATTTAGAGATCTTACAGGGCAAGCATAAGATTCTTTAAAATATTATTTATTTGTGAAGCCTATATAATTTTTTAAATGGCTAAAATTGATAATGATTTCTGGGAAAACCCCCCATGGGGAGATGGTGAAAAAAAATATCGTCTGGGTTTGAGCCCTATTGATAAAAGTAAATGGTTAAATAGAAAACCAAATAAAGAATTATTTCGACACAAAAAAAACCTCTTAAACTCTAGTTACAAAAAAGTCATAGCAACAACAGAAGACTCCTTAGAGGCTCAAAAATATTTAGGAGATATTTTTGGCATTACGGATACAAATCATCCAGATCTAATAGCAGAATTAAGCTTAAATATTCAAGATGATCTTTGTGTAATGGAGTCTAAGAATCAACAAAGGCTTATAGCTGCTAGCATATGCTCTCCAAGTTATTGGGATGTGAAGACAAAGATTGGTAAACCCCTTAAGGAGATTCATGATCCTGTTGTTTCATTAGATAAGAAAATAGGAGAAAGAATCTCAACATTCATTCGACAGGTCCCAATAATGAAACCTTTTGGTAGACAAAATTGGCTAATACATGGAGATACAAAAAGATTTCACCTAAAGGAAGAAAAGACATTAAAAACAGATCCATCAAACTGGTTTATTAGGTCTGAAAAAGAGACTCTTTGCAGATATCATGAGGATTATTCACTTTTTACTATCAATGTCTTATTTCAACCCCTTAAAGAAATCTTCAATCATTTGAAACAAAAACAGAATCTTATTAATAGCCTTCAAAAACTAGATAAAGACGAAGCAGATTATTTTGGAGGAAATACTAAGATTAATCTCTTATTGGAATATCTTTCAGGTCAAGTGTAGTAAAATAATTATTACATTCATGGGGGCTATAGATGTATGGAGGAATTTCATTAATTGGCTGGTTCCACACTATCGTCGGAATCGGAGGCATATTAACAGGTATCTATTTATTAGTTAGATACAAATCTATTAATATCTGGTCTAGTCTGGGAATGTTTTATATTATTTGCACTCTTCTGGCTTCAGGATCGTCATTTTTTATTTTTAGCGCAACTGGAAGTTTTAACGACGCTCATGTACTTTCACTCTTAACAATACTTGCAATCATTGCAGCATTTATTTTAGATAGATTTAATCTTTTTGGATTTTTAACAACATACTTGAAAGAACTTGCTTTATCAGTAACGATTCTTTTTAGCATGCTTCCAACAACAGCCGAAGTCTTAAAGCGACTTCCTCCCAATGACCCATTTGTAGATTCAATCTATGACCCTCTTATTATGAATTTTTATATGTCTTATGCTGTAATTTATGCAATGTTTGCTTTGTACCAAATCTTTTTAATTAAAGGAGGCTTACATAATGAAAAATAAAAATTATGAAATAATCGTTAACAAGTCTAAAGATATCTCTTTAAGATGGCGAAGTGTTCCAGCTCCTCAAAGAGGAGAATTAATAAGGCAATTTGGCAATGAACTAAGATTACAAAAAGAATCTTTGGCGAAAACCATCACCAAAGAAGCTAGGAAAATACAAACAGAGTCATTGGGTGAAGTCCAAGAAGCTATAGATATGTGTGATTTTGCAGTTGGTTTAAGCAGGCAGCTATATGGCTTAACCATGCCAAGTGAAAGGCCAAATCATAGGCTACAAGAATTATGGCATCCTCTAGGCGTTGTTGGATGTATAACTGCTTTTAATTTTCCAATGGCTGTTTTTGCTTGGAACTTTTGTTTAGCTGCTGTTTGTGGAAATAGTATTATTTGGAAACCAAGCCCACATTCAAACGAATGTGCAAAAGGAATTAAAGATGCGTGGGATAAGGTTAGTGGTGAATTCTCAGACTTAATTCTAGTTTTAGAGGGCGGTAATGAGGAGGCTGTTTCTATATGTAAAGATAACAGAATCACGCTTGTTTCCGCTACAGGAAGTACTCAAATGGGCAAAGAATTGGCTCCAATTGTTTCAGCAAGACTGGGGAAACTTCTTTTAGAGCTCGGAGGTAATAACGCTGCAATTGTATGTCCTTCAGCTGATTTAGACCTAACTATAAAAGGTATAGCTTTTTCTGCATGCGGCACAACCGGTCAGCGGTGTACATCCCTTAGAAGGTTATTCGTTCATAAAGATATTTATGAAGATTGTGTTCGAAGGCTTAAAAAATGTTTTGATGATTTAGTTATCGGCTGTCCATCAAAAGAAGATTCACAAATAGGACCCTTAATTTCTAAGAATAGTTATGATTCAATGCAGCATGTTTTAGATTCATTAAGAAATAAAAATGTTGAGGTTATTGGTGGCGAGAGATTAGAAATAGAAGATTCTGATGAATATTATGTTAAACCAGCCCTAGTTCTTGTTAAAAACATTGAAGATGAGATGTTGACAGAAACTTTTGCTCCAATCTTGTATGTAAAAGAATATGAAGAAGTTGAAGATGCCATTCATATGCAAAATAATGTATCTCAAGGATTAAGTAGTTCTATTTTTACAAATGATATAAGAGAATCTGAATTATTCTTAAGTGAATCAGGAAGTGATTGTGGTATTGCCAACGTTAATATTGGGACAAGTGGCGCTGAAATTGGTGGTGCTTTTGGAGGAGAAAAAGATACAGGTGGAGGGAGAGAGTCTGGATCTGATGCCTGGAAAAATTATATGAGAAGGGTAACGGCAACTATTAACTATGGTGATGAGCTCCCCCTTGCACAAGGAGTAGAATTTGATGAAGGCTAAGATAGCAATTGTTGGTAGTGGAAATATTGGCTGGGCTTTAAAACAGTTATTGAAAGATGATTATGATATAAGCCAAGGAGACATAACTGATGGTTTTGACGCTTCAGATATTTCACAAGTAAAAGGTTTTCTTAAAGGTGCAGACGCAGTTATTTCTGCTGGACCATTTGCAGTTAACAAGAATATTGCAAAAGTAGCTTCAGAAGAAGATATAGGGTATTTTGATTTAACAGAAGATGTAGAGACCACCGAGTATATTAAATCTTTAAAATCTTCCAATATTTTAATGCCTCAGTGCGGACTTGCCCCTGGCGCCATCAATATTTGTGCTGCCGGAATGATGGAGCAATTTGATAATGTAAATGAGGTAATGATGAGAGTCGGGGCTTTACCAAGATTTACTACAAATGAAATGAGTTATTATTTAAGCTGGTCAACAAATGGCTTGATTAATGAATACTGCAATGAAGCGGATGCTATATATGAAGGGAAGCCTATAAAAGCAATGCCACTAGAGGGAGCAGAAAAAATTGTAATTGATGGTGAAAGCTTTGAAGCATTTAATACAAGCGGTGGGTGTGCAACTATGTGCGAAACCTATGAGAATAAAGTTGAAACCCTCACGTACAAGACGATTAGATATCCAGGACATTTAAATCATATGAAATTTCTCTTCAATGATCTGCATCTTAAAAAGAACAAAGAAGTTCTTGAAAAATTATTCGATAAAGAAGTGCCAAGAACTAAAAACGATGTGATTATTTTTTTCGTAAAGGTTATTGGATTAATTGATGGGGTTCTTCAAGAGAAAACGTATCTTAGAAAGATTTACGGAAATGATAAATATAGCGCAATTCAACTAACAACTGCTTCGGGTGTTTGCAGTGTCTTAAAGATGTACCTTGATGGAAAGATATCCAATAAAGGATTTATTAAGCAAGAGTCATTGTCTTGGGATGATTTCCTTGAAAATAAATTTGGTCAAGTATATGCTTAATATATTACTTAAAAATAAAGTACGAGAAACATAATTATGAACATAAAAACTTTTTCTTCAGTCTTATTTATTCTTATAATTTTTTCTGGCTGTGCCATTTTTACGGATGAGTATCAGAAGAATCAAAGGAAAGTCATTGCTTATTTATTAGAGGATTTACCCTTACCAGATGACGCTGAGATTGTTAAAGCCCCAACTGTTTTGCTTGGTACTGGCGAATCAATTTCAGGAAGAATTATACTAACTTCTGGATTTAGTCCAGCTGAGAATTTAATTTTTTATGGAACTGAAACCCTTTCGACTGGTTGGACATTAATCTCCTCTAAGGTTGGAGAAGAGATAACTCTCGTGTATCAAAAGTCAGGAAGGTATGCAACAATTTATTTAGCACCTAGAGGTACATTTGGTGGTTTCTTAGCAGGCGATTATGGAAGTGATATTGATATTTCAGTAGTTCATCCTGATGCGATTGGTATTCAAAATCCTTATGAAGAATTAGATTACGAAAACTTGCCGGCATCACCGTAAAAATAATTCATATTTTAGATAGATGAAGCTCTTTAGTCTTTCGAGCCCGTCCCATATTATTTTTACAATAATATGTTTTTCTTTAATTATCTTTCTCCCAAGAATTTTTGCAACAAAGAACAATCAATCCAAAAAGATATTAGTCATATCTATTATTTCTTTGATTCTTATAAATCAAGGCATGGATTTATATCGAGAGGGTTATATGCAAAGTTGGAAATTAGGCCTTCCATTACACTTATGTGATTTTTCATCAGCCTCTATAATCTTATATTTTCTAACGAAGAAGAAAGAATTTTTTATATTTGCTTATTTTGCAGGAATCTCTGGTGCTGGAATGGCTCTATTAACCCCAGATGTTTTATATTCATTTCCACATGTTGATTATCTTAGGCATATGATAGGCCATTCGATGATTCTGCTAGGAGTGTCTTATGCAATAGTTATTGATCAACAAAGACCTCAACTTAGACATGTGCATAAGACATTATTTTTTGTTTCTATAATTTTACTTCTTATGTACCCAATTAATTATTTATTAGGACCTCCAGCTAATTATTGGTATGTAATTGAAAAACCACCTGGAATTAATGTGACAGGATTTATGAGCGAAGAACCTTTTCATATGATTGATATCTATATATTAGCAATCATCATTTGTTACATGATATATCTACCATTTTTTTTAAAAGATAGAATGAATAAAAACGACCAACTTTCGTGAAGAGCGTTTCTAATAAACAAATCCCAGTTAACTATAGAGCAAACAGACCTAAAGCATTGCAATGGTTAGGAAGAACAGTTTTGTCTGTTTTTGGTTGGAAAGTGAGCGGAAGTATATCTGACGAATACAGTAATAAAAAATTAGTCGTGATTGTGGCACCACACACATCAAACTGGGATGGTATATTTGGAGTTGCGGCAGTAGCTGGCTTAGATGCACGCATAACTTTTATAGGTAAACATACTGTATTTAGATATGGTCTTGGTGCATTTTTAAGATACATGGGTGGAATACCAGTTGACAGATCAAAGCCTGGTGGAATTATCCAAGATGCTATAAAAAAAATTAAAGGCATTGAAGGATCATTAATTGCAATGTCCCCTGAAGGAACGAGATCAAAAGTAGATGAATGGAAAACTGGTTTTTTAAGAATCGCAAAGGAGATTAATGCTCAAATTGTCCCAGCATCAATAGATTTTGCTTTAAAAGAAATTATTTTAGGCGATGTTTTTACTCCAACAGGAAATAATGATAAAGATATTTTAGATCTTAAAAAATACTACAGCATTTTTACAGCCAAGCATCCTGAAAAATATTAGGTTTTAGATTTTTCAATCATATTATCTACCATCTCTTCAACAATAAATAACGGTGGGTTACCATGGTCTAGTACAGCTGAATGAAAATCCTTTATATTAAAGTTATCTCCCAATTCTTCCATTGCTTTTTCTCTAAGCTCAAGAATTTTTATCATGCCAACCTTATAGCTTAGAGCCTGACCGGGCCAAACGATATATCTTTCTATCTCCACTCTAACCTCTGTATCTGACATACCTGTAATAGATTTCATATATTCCATAGCCTCTTCTCTAGTCCATCTTTTGTAATGCATTCCAGTATCAACCACAAGCCTAACTGCCCTAAAGATTTCACTTTGAAGAATACCAAGCTCGTCATATGGATTCTCTGCAAGACCAACTTCAAGAGCAAGTCTTTCTGCATAGAGAGCCCAACCCTCTGAAAATGCAGAAGTCCTATATCCGAACCTTCTATACATAGTAAGATCCTCATTTTCTAAAGAATGCGCAATTTGATGATGATGGCCGGGAGTGGCCTCATGATAAGCAAGGGTTCTCATGCTGTATGTTGGAGTCTGTTTTATGTCATATAGATTTGCATAGAAGACCCCAGGCCTGCTTCCATCAAGAGCTGGAGCTTGATAATAACCACCTGCTGAGGTCTGTTCGGAATATTCTGGGATTGCTTTTACAATTACTTCCGATTTAGGCATTGTATGAAAATAATTATCCATGACTTCAATGGCCTCATTAACCATTTTCATATAGTCATTAACAACAACATCTTTTCTATCTGGAGTATCAGCATATAAAAAATCAGGATTTTCATTAAGTTCATTCATCAACTCTCCGACACTCTTATTTTTATCATAACCAAGTTGATTAAGTATTTCTTTCATTCTTTTTGAAATTCTGTCGACCTCATTGAGACCCATCTGATGGATTTCTTCGGGAGTATAATCAGTAGTTGTATAGGATCTTATTCTAAGTTTGTAATACTCATCCCCATTAGGTTGTGACCATATTCCATGATTTTTATTTGCTTTCTTTTGAGTTTGAACCATAAAATCTTTTAACAGTAAAAACCCGGGCGTAACACTATTATCTATCGCATCTTTAATTTCTTTTTCTAGGATTAACTTTTGGCCTTCTTCGATGTCTAAGCCCTTAACTTTTTTCATAAATTGAGTAAATAATGGATGTTCTGCATAATCAAAATTAATAAATTCATCTAGCTGATTAATAACATGCTCATAAACGAATTCAGGGGGAAATATTCCAGCATTGGCTTGTTTTTGAAGATCCTGGAGGGTGCCCTGATAAACCTGGTTGATTAGATTTGCTCTACTTATAAAATCTTTAGCTTCAGATATATTTCTAATAGGATGCATATCGCTCATAAATTGGATAGTGTTTAAATGAATACCTCCTATTTGATTAAGAGGATAATCATGATTTGGGAATTCCTTTAATTGCTTTAAGTTATTTTCATTATCAAAGATAGCAATCTTTTTTGTATTCTTTTGAGTATCTGAAAGTTTAGAATTTTCATATTTATGAAGAGTTATAAGAGATTCTTCTAACTTTTTAATATTTTCTTCTAAATCACCCTCCTTTGGAATTGATAATCTTGAATTGTGTTTCGTCAACCAATTAAAACTATCAAATACTCCTATATAAGTAAGCGCTTCAGGTGAATCAATCAGACCCATCGCAAGCTCTTTCCCAAGATAATGATCAATTGAAAATGGCTTCATCAAAAATAGGTTTGCTAGATATAGAGAAGTAATACCAATTACTAAAATAAAAGAACGCAGGGTGTACTTAAGTATTTTTTTAATCATGATAAAATTTATTTTTTAATAATTACTTACTATTATGTCAGAAAAAATAGCTACTCTTAAGAAGGATGAAGATATATCGATACTTACACTAAATGATGGAAAAGCAAATGTTTTTTCAGCAGAAATGTCAAAACAGGTGAATGAGTGCTTAGATCAAGTTGAAACAGAAAAAGGATGCTTAATAATAACTGGTAAAGAAGGGATGTTTTCTGCAGGTTTGGATTTAAAGACTATTCAAAGTGGAGATGTAGATAAAATTATGGAGATGTCTACAAATGCTTTTAAGTTGTTAGCAAGAATATTTTCCTTTCCAAGACCAGTTATTGCAGCTTGCACCGGTCATGGAATAGCTCTGGGTACTTTTTTACTATGCTGTTGTGATTATAGGATAGGGGTAAAAGGTGACTTTATGCTTGGAGCAAATGAAATGAGAACCAACATGGTTATCCCAATACCAATCCTTGAGTTAATTAAATTCAGAGTCAATAATTCTCATAAATATAGAGCTGTTCTTGGAGCAGAAATGTATACCTTAGAGCAGGCTATAGAAGCTGGACTGATTGATGAGGTTGTGGATCCAAAAGACATAATGAAAGCTGCAAAAGAAAAGGCAAAAGATCTTCAGACTATGGGACATCCCAGCTACAGCATCACAAAAGAACTTTTTATTGCAGAACCAATGTCTAAAATTAATGAAGCAATGCATAGTCTTGAAAAAGAAAATAAATAATTAATTCGTGGATAACAAGCCTGAATTTGTAACATATGAATTTTGCAGCTTTTTAGAACAAAATTTATTAGAACAAATTTTTAAAATAAACCAAGAAAACATACCAAATGTTGGCAATTTATACTCATTAGAGAACTTTAAGAATCTTTTAAGCATGAGCTATAAAAATTTTTATGTAACAGCAGCCAATAAGATTATTGCTTTTGTAGTTTGTTTTAAAGAAGGCAGCACATATGATTCAAAAAATTATGAATTTTTTTGTAATCAAGAGAAGAACTTTATTTATATTGATAGAATTGCAATAGAAAAGAATTATAGAAGAAATAAAATAGGTAAAAGTCTGTATTCAATCGTTCAAAGCATCGCATCTAAAGAAAAGTCTCCCCTATGTTGCGAGGTAAATACCCTTCCAATAAATAAACCCTCGATTGATTTTCATCATGACCTCGGGTTTGTTCAGGTTGGTAGGCAGGATTTTGAAGAAAACTCTGTAGCATATTTTAAAAAAGAAATTTAATGGTGATTTATTGCGCATGTGTTTTTTTTAGACATACATTTTATGATAAGGTAATTAGTTGATTTAACATGTAGCTAATTACAACGGAGAAAATTATGAATTTTGAAATAGAAAAGGCTGTATCACAAGGCTTTGAATACGCTAAGGATAACTTTTTAGTTATTTGGGTTAATGGTTTGATTTGCATAATGACTTCGTTTCTTGCTGGTATAACTATAATTGGCTTAATAGCAGTTCCAGCAATTATGGCCGGTTATTTAGAGTCTCTTTTAAGAGTAAGAAGAGGAGAAAAAGCAGAGATAGGAGATTTTTTTACATTTGGCTTTAACCATTTTGGCTCTTTTTTAGGGCTAGCTATTTTGTTGTTCTTGGGAATATTTTTTGCTTCTTTGCTGCTAATAATCCCTGGAATATTTCTATTTATCGCATGGTATTTTGCTTGGTATATAAAAATAGATAATCCAAATATTACCGTCACTGAAGCCTTAAGTATGTCAATGAGCCTAGTATTAAAAATAGGGTGGTGGAAATTATTTGCATTAGTGTTATTAGTTTCAATTGCTGGAGGGATTCTTAATTTATTTACATTTAATCTAGCTGGGCTTCTTATCTACCCATTCACATATATGATCACAGTTGAAGCATATATTCTTGCAACTGATAGCGGCGAACCAGTTAACGTTAAATCAGATGATATAAAAATGATTAATCAAGTAACCAGCGATGATATTACTGAAGAAGCAGAAGCAGATGATGACGATCATGAGGATAGATCTGATTCTGGTGATGAAGAAACGGAAGAAATAAAAAAATTAAAAGAAAAGCAAGCAAAAGAGCTTGAAGAGCTTAAAGAAATAGAAAAATTAAAAGAGAAACAAGCAAAGGAAATAGAAGACCTAAGGAATGAGCATTCAAAAAAATCTGATGATTAGTTGCTAGAACTTAAGCTTGTATCCAATCTTCATAGAAGAATCAAATATTTTGCTTGATGACATTTCAAAATAAATAGCACTTCTCTTATTAATATTATATTGAGCGCCCGCGCCAAACTTACGATCTGTCTCGTCATCTAGCTCATATTCAATTGCTTGTGTACAAACTTGTCCAACCGGGCATGTTTTAACTTTGATTTCAGAATCTTTAGACATATCTACAAAGATCTTGCCCTCCCAGCCAGAGTCATTTCCAAATCTTAATCCAGCAATAATATTTGCTTGAGCATCATCCTCTGAGAATGAATTAATATCGCTTTCATATGCTGTGCTTTTAATACCAAACTCACCGAATACATCAAATATATTTTTAACATTTAGCTTTAAACCTTTTGCAGATACCGAACTGAATATATCCCCAATACCTCCATGAATACCTATCCTTCCAGCATTAATAACACGATCATACGAATTATCTGATGCATCAACTCCTTCTACTTTTCTTTCAAGCACAACATAAAGAGAACCAGGTAATGGAAGGGAAACTTTTGCACCAATTGCTGTTTTATCAGTTTGAATTAAATCAATGCCAATAGAAGAGTATTTGAAATTATTAGAATCTTCTTTTTCCTCACCCTCTGAGAAAGATAATAAAGAAAATCCAAGTAATACTGACATTAAAAGGTAATTTCGCATTCCTTATACTATCAAAATCAGCAGCATAAGTGGAGTTGAACAGTCCTCAATTTGTAATAAAAACTATTTTTAATTTATATTAATTGAATGTGTAATTACTTATAATCATTTTAAATATGAAAAAATTTACAATATTTACAATTCTAGTTATATCTTTTAATGCTTTTGCTGATTTAAAACTTAGCTTAGATAAAGATATAGACGCTCTTATGGAAAAAGTTATTGAATGGAGACATGACATTCATCAAAATCCAGAACTTGGAAATAGAGAATTCAGGACAGCAAAGAAAATTGAAGATCATCTAAGATCATTGGGTATAAAAGTTGAAACCAACATAGCTTATACCGGGGTTGTTGGAATGCTTGAGGGAGATCTCCCTGGACCAACCATGGCTCTAAGAGCTGACATGGACGCATTACCTGTAGAAGAAAAAACTGGATTGCCTTTTGCTTCAAAAGTGAGAACAACTTATCTTGGAAATGATGTTGGAGTTATGCATGCATGTGGGCATGATGCTCATGTTGCAATATTAATGGGAGTTGCAGAATTTCTTGCAAAAAATAAATCAGATTTAAAGGGCACGGTTATGTTTATTTTTCAACCCGCCGAAGAAGGTCCTCCAGAGGGAGAAGGCGGCGGAGCTGAAATGATGTTAGCTGAAGGAATTTTTAAAAAGCATGATCCTGAAGTTATATTCGGATTACATGTTACCAATATTCCTAATGGAGTCTTATCAGTTAAGTCTGGCCCAGCAATGGCGGCTGCATCAGCCTACAGAATCAAAATAAAAGGTGTTCAAACTCATGGTTCAACGCCATGGTCTGGGGTTGACCCAATAATGGCAACGGCGGAACTAATAGAATCCTTAAATACAATTGTTAGTAGACGAATAAATATCATTAATAATCCAGCTGTTATTTCAGTTGGAATGGTAAAAGCGGGAACAAGAAATAATATTATTCCTGAAGATTCTTTAATTATGGGGACAATAAGAACATTTGATCCAGAGCTTAGAAAAGAAATATATGATGAGATTGAGCAAGTTGCTCAGGGAGTAGCTATTGGGACGGGTACCAATATTTCTGTTGAATTTGATGTTGGTGGCTTCTATCCAGTAACTTATAATCAGCCTGCATTGGTTGATTCAATGAAAGAATCTTTAATGAAAGCTTCGCCGGGAAAATTCTACGAATCAAATATCCCTGTAACTGGTGCTGAAGATTTTTCATACTTTTCTCAAGAAATACCAGGTATGTACTTTTGGTTAGGAATAAACAAACCAGGCGTCGGCCTAGAGTCTTCTAACTTTGGAGAGAGAACTGAAGTCGCAGGGAATCATTCCCCATATTTTTATGTAGATGATTCCGCTCTAGACAAAGGAGTTAAAGCTTTTGTCTACCTGATAGATGACTACCCAATAAAATATTAATATATTAAATAACAAGGAATTTAAAAATGCCTATACATAAACATATTGAAGAAAATATCTCTATCCCTGTAATCGGTGCACCGTTATTCTTGGTATCAGGCCCCGATCTGGTTATAGCTCAATGTAAGGCAGGAATTATAGGATCTTTCCCTGCACTAAATGCAAGACCCCAACATGTTCTTGAAGAATGGATTATTAGAATAAAGACCGAGCTTGCTGAATTTCAAGAACAGAATCCTGATGCAAAAGTTGCCCCTTTTGCGGTAAATCAGATATGCCATGGATCAAATGATAGGCTCATGCTGGATATGGAAACATGTGTGAAACACGAAGTACCAATTATTATTACTTCATTAAGGCCTCCTGCTGAGGTTGTAGAAGCAGCTCATAGTTACGGAGGACTTGTTTATCATGATGTTATAAGTGTTAGACACGCCAAAAAAGCTGCTGAGCAAGGAGTTGATGGATTAATTTTAGTTTGTGCTGGAGCTGGCGGACATGCAGGAGCTCTATCACCTTTTGCATTACTAAGAGAAGTTAAAAAGTGGTTTGATGGAACTATAATATTATCTGGTTCAATTGGTGATGGGCATTCAGTGGCATCAGCTATTACTCTCGGTGCTGATTTTGCATATTTAGGAACAAGATTTATAGCTACGCAAGAAGCAAATGCTGATTCAGAATATAAAAGGATGCTAGAAGAGAGTGCGGCTGAAGATATTATTTATTCTTCTTTGTTTACAGGAGTACACGGTAATTATCTAAAACCATCTATTAAGAATGCTGGCCTAGATCCAGATAACTTGCCAGATGCTGATAAATCAGCAATGAATTTTGGTTCTGGTGGAAACACCGACTCAAAAGCGTGGAAAGATATTTGGGGTTCTGGTCAAGGAATTGGAGGAATTGAGGACTCTCCTTCTGTTTCAGAACTAGTTGGCAGAATTAAATCTGAGTACATTTCAGCTTTTGAAGAATTTAAATCCAAAGTAAGAAACTAAATATAAAAGCATGATAGAAACTATTATATTAATTCCAATTATGTGGATTGTAATGGCAGTTATTTATTCACTATTATTAAAAAATGTTGAAGGAACAAAAGGAATCACCTCTGAATACAAAACAAAAGATGGAATAAAAAGAACTGCAAAAAAAGATAGAGAAGATTTCATAGTATGAAAAAAGCCCTAGGCTTTATTGGTTTGGGTGTAATGGGCTTTCCGATGGCTGGCTATTTAGCCAATCAAAATAACAATATATCTGTTTTTAATAGAACAGCAAAAAAATCTGAAGCCTGGATCAAAAAATATAATGGTACTATTTGCAACTCACCAGCTGAGGTTGCCAAATTATCTGATGTCATAATGATTTGCATAGGAGATGACAACGATGTAAGAAATGTTATTGCGGGTGAAGATGGGATGATCAATAACTTAAAACCAGAATCAATAATAGTTGATCATACAACTACTTCTGCAGATTTATCCAAAGAAATGAATAAGTTACTTAATCCTAAAGATGTTTTTTATATTGATGCTCCTGTCTCTGGAGGTGAAGCAGGCGCACAATCAGGTCAACTATCTATAATGGCCGGCGGTAATAAAGAATCATATGATTTGATTAAGATTATATTAGAACCATACACAAAATTTATTAAATATATGGGACCAAGCGGATCTGGTCAGCTTACAAAGATGGTCAATCAAATATGTATAGCTGGCTTAATTCAGGCTATAGCTGAAGGTATTAATTTTGCAAAAGAAGTTGGTTTGCAACCTGAAGATGTTCTTGAAGTTGTCTCAAAGGGCGCAGCACAGTCATGGCAAATGGAAAACAGATGGGAAACAATGACACAAAATAAGTATGATTATGGGTTCGCAGTTGATTTAATGAGAAAGGATTTAGAAATCTTATTAAAAGAAGCAAAAAAATCTAATGTTAATCTAGACATTACTGAAACTATTAATGAGTTTTATAAAGATATCCAAAAAGCAGGAGGAGGAAGATGGGATACCTCAAGCCTACTTAAGAGGTTAGAGGAACTTACTTAAAACAGTTTAGATATATAAACAAAAATTCCATAAGCTATTACTATCATAGCTGAAGATGTCTCAAGTGAGTCCATATCTAAAGAATTTGAATTGATCATAGAATAGTAACTTTCAGGATTAGATACCAGCCAAACAACTCCAACAAGGTGAGTAAACATAATTAATGCAACGATCCAGTTTAATGGCTGGGTAGTAAATACAACTAGGGAGGTAGATATAATAAATATTAACTCAATGGTTAACAAAACATTGATATTTTTTCTTTTTACTAAATATCTTAGAAGGCTATAACCTTTGATATATGAATAAAAAAGCACAAAACCATATAAAAAATATAAAGAAGATAGTAAATAAATCATGTTAGTAGTTTATAACATTTCTATTTTTGCAGAGGACTAATTTAAAATGTATATTTATATATTCGTTTTTATATAGGGAGATTAAATAATGACAGAGGATACTCAGATACTTGTCGAAACAGGAGCTAAAGAAGAAATAGGAATTGTTGATGAGCCACTTGAAAAAAGGGGAGAAGACTCTCTCAAAATCAAGAAATATTCAAATGCTCTTGTAACCTTTATAAAAAATTCACTTACCCCAATGACTATAGGCATTCAAGGTTCATGGGGAAGTGGAAAGACGTCTTTATTAAATACAATTTATGCCCAATTAGATGATGCAAATGAGCATGTTGACTCTAAAGATTTTAAGGTAATATGGATTAATTCTTGGGAAAACTCTTTGATGGCAACACCAGAAGAGGCGTTAATTAAGATTATCAATGAAATTATTAATGGGTTGAATGAGGTTGATCCCTCATTAACAAATATTCAGAAAGTAAAAGATGCGGCAACAGTTGCAGCAAAAGGAATTCTTAGAGTTGGTGCAGGAATTCTTGGAGGTCAAGCTGGAAGCGAAGTTGTAACAGAGGTTCTTGAATCAACAAATTCTATCAAACAACTACGCGAGCAATTATCTCAATTAGTAAATGCAATTAGAGAAAGCAATTCTCAGAGAGTTGATAAGATTGTTATATTTGTTGATGACTTAGATAGAGTTGACCCACCTGAAGCTGTTAAGATTCTTGAATTGTTAAAAAACATTTTCAATATTCCTGGATGCATTTTTGTATTAGCTATTGACTACGATGTTGTCATCAAGGGGCTAAAAGACAAATTCGGAGAGAGGACTCCTGAAAACGAATATGAGTTTAGAGCTTTTTTTGACAAGATTATTCAATTACCTTTTTTAATGCCTGTACAAAATTATGATATCGGTAATTACGTAAATGACCTTCTCAGAAAAATAGGCTTTCAAGATGAAAACATAATAGATACTGAATTTGTGAATCAAGTTGTTGATAACACAATAGGCGGAAACCCAAGAACAATAAAAAGACTTATTAATTCATTAGCTTTAATTAAGATTGTAAATGATGAAGATGAAGATGGAGATGAACAAGAAGAAGAAATAGCATCAGATGAGGAGCTATTAATTGAAAGAAAGTTACTATTTGCTTTAGTATGCCTGCAAATAGCATCTTCAGATATATATTCTCTTCTAAATAAAGAGTCGGATTTTAAGAAATGGGATGAGAATCTTGCATTTTCAATTACTCAAAAAAAAGAGGAAGAGGATGAAAAGTTTGAACAAAACTTTGCATCTTTAACAAGCGAAAACCTTTTTGATGATATTTGGGAACAAGCGTTGTATAGAGTCTGCTATGCAAATCCAAAAGAAAGGGCCAATGCGATTAAGTTATCAAAGTTTCTTAACTATCTTCACGAGGATCTTGGCTCTAATTCTAAATATCCACTTCCTTCTATGATTGAGAAAGCATTAGGAAAAACATCTGTTACAAGTGTTGTTACAGACAGTGCAGAAAGAGCTCCCAAGGGATCTTATAAGAGAAACTATGCAAAAGGTTTTGATGGTTGGCTAGAAGAGATTAAAACCAGAACAGGTTCACTTCCTGAAAAAGATATCATTGATAAACTAAAAATGATTGTTGATGTTTGGATGGGGCCTAAATTTAATGCGGTTGACTGGGTTCAAGGAGAACCAACACCCGATGGTTTTAATATCAGATATGCTGGAGGTGCAGCGCTATATATTGGAGGTAAAAAACTTGGCATAGCTTATCCTCATCATCAAAAGCAAAGAAATGAACAAGGCATAGCAATCCAGTCCCTAAAAAATCCCGAAAGAAATAATCAGATTGTCCAGATCGGTAAAATGAAATTCCGTCATTCAAGACCTATCCTCATTGACCGAGATGAAAAGAAAATTCTTAAAGGAACTCCTGGACTAAGCGAGTGGATGTGGTGTGATATTGGTACAGATGATTTGCAAAATATCAAAAGTGAATACATCGAACTACTTTATACAGAAGGCGCCAAGGTAAGAACAGAAATGGCAGATAGAATGCTTAAAGGGAAATTTGTTCGAAACTATGTTGACGCCTTTAAAAATGGGAGAAAGGATTCGAAAGCTTGGGTTGAGGCAGCAGATTTTCTTGAAGAGCATTTTGATGAAAAAAATATCGTTACTATTGATCTTTAAAACATTGTGTAATAACTTAACAGCACTCCCTGTAGATAATTTTTAATGATAACAAAATCAAATTATGTTGTAGGACATCAATGCCAAAGATGCTTTTGGTTTAAATACAATAAATATAAAGATCCTAGTGAAGATGACCAGATGGCTCAGCAAAGGATGAAAGATGGTGAATATGTTGGCGAGGAAGTAAAGAAAACATTCCCAAAAGGTATAGAGATTCCTTTCTTAGGTGGAGATTATAGTGAGATGCATCAATTAACTAAAGACGCTATAAATAGTGATACCAAAGTTATTTTTGAGGGTTCTTTTCTTATTGATGGGGTTTTTATAAGAGTTGATGTTATGCAGAGAACTCCGAATGGTTGGGATATTTTCGAAGTTAAATCATCCTCTAACCCGAAGCCAATTCATAAAGAAGATGCGAGCATACAGTGGCATATTCTTAAAAAAGTAGAAAATCTCAAATTAAGAGATATGTATCTTATTTCATTGGATAAGACTTATAAAAAGGGAAAAGAGTTAGAGTTAGAAAATGTTTTTAAGAGACATTCACTAACAGAATATGTTGAATCAAATCAAGAGAATACACTTAAGACATTAACCAATCTTAAAAAGATCTCAAAAGAGGATTCTCCACCTAAAGAGAGAATTAGCGCAACTCCTAATAAAAAAAGCAAATGTACTTTTAAAGAACATTGTTGGCCTAAAGGAATAGAAGAAAAAAATTCTATCTTTAAACTTTATAATCTACGCTCAAATAAAAAATTTAAGCTTCTTGATGAAGGTATAAAGACTTTTGAGAATATTAAGGATCTTGACACTTACTCTCAGATACAACAAATACAAGTTAGATCGACAATAAATAATAATAATTTTTTAGATAAAAAAATTATTGATGATTTTATCTCTATGATATCTTATCCGATAAGTTTCTTTGATTTTGAAACTTTTAGCGAGCCAATTCCAAGATTTAAAAACCAAAAACCCAATGAAAGAATTCCCTTTCAATATTCATTACATATTCAGAACGGACCCAATGAGAATGTAAATTCCTCAGAAAATCATTTTGAGTTTTTAGGAGATTTCGAACATGACCCAAGATTAGATATTGCAAGGAGCATGATAAAGAATATACCCAAGAAAGGATCAATAATTACCTATTATCAACCTTTCGAAAAAGGAGTCATTAAGGATTTATCAAGGTTTTGCCCTGATCAATCAAAAGAATTATTAGAAATGAATAATAGAATAATTGATCTCATGATACCTTTTTCAAAAGGAGGATATTATCATCCGGAATTTGAAGGCAGTTTTTCAATAAAAAAAGTTCTACCTGCTTTGTGCAAAGACAATGACGAGTTAAATTACAAAAATTTAAATATAAGCAATGGAGGCATGGCATCAAGCGCATTCAGAGAACTTGGAGGCAAAAGCGCAGAAGAAGTAAAAAAAGTTAGGGAAGATCTTTTGAAATATTGCTGGCTTGATACTTATGCAATGTACGCGATTTATAAAGAATTGTTAGAAATAGTCAAAAAGAATAATTAAAACTTGTTATAAAGGTTTGATCTGAATTTAGCGCCTGATCTGGGGGGTTGCTGTCATATGATTCAGCTAATTTAAAATTAATATTAAATTTTTCAGATACAGGAATGCTATATGTCAAAGACAAAGAGTATTTATAATCATCACTAAAGTTATTTAAAGATGGCTGAAAGAAAGTTGAAATGGAAATAAATGAGCTATTTTCAAAACTAAAATCTTTAAAAAGATACAAATTAACTCTTTCAGTTTTTTTCTTTACGCCGTCCAAACTTTCTTCGTCTTCATGCAAAAGACTTATACTTAGTTTAATTTTTTCAAGTTCAGAGAATCGAATACCAACGCCAAATAGACTTCTTGTTTTATAACTTTGAAATGGATTTTCACTAATTTGAAAGTAGGTTTCAAGGTCATAAGATTTATTATTTAATTGTCTTAACAACCTTGCATGCAAAAATGTTGATTCGTCCTCAGCAACATCATCTTTGGTTCTCTCAGATTTTTCAAAGACAAATAATCTTTCGTATTTTTCAGAGTTATTTACTAAAGATAAGCTTATATCATAATCATTACGGTCTTCATTCCCACGAGAACCCGAGAAACCAAATCCTATATTTCTAAATTTACCAATTTGATCAGACTTTCTTACGCTCTCAATATCAACTATGGGTGATGACATAATATTTAATGTAAAGAAAAAAGAAAATGCAATTAAGGTATTGTTGAAATAAATAAATTTAATATTCATCTTTAAGAATTAATTTTATTAAGAGAAGAAGATTGTTTATCTAATAAATGTTTGCCAAATAGCTGCAACAAATACATCTGAAAGAGATTCTGATCCTCGAATCATTTTTTTTATATCTTTAACTTTTGCTTTCCGGCTACTTCCAGTTCCGTCTCTAATATCGCCATTTCTCACATTACAAAGGGTAGAGCTTCCAGTTCCTTTTCTAACTTTATCATCTCTAATATTACATAAGGTGCTGCTTCCAGTTCCAGATCTTAATTTATCCCCTCTAATATTAGCAATAGTTTTACTTCCATCCTTAACCTGATCTCTCTTATACTCTAGTTTCATGTTGCTAAACTCCAATA
>CEWO01119499.1_pt1 | contig 42853 bp, 44 predicted proteins | sample 361561 | NCBI WGS metagenome assembly CEWO01 (sample SAMEA2623627, study PRJEB7988) | marine metagenome | isolation source: saline water (ENVO:00002010), including
GACATGAAAGTAGAAGAATTGATAATCAATTAAGAGGTCGTTCAGGAAGGCAAGGAGATCCTGGATATACTCGACTTTATGTATCCTTTGATGATGAATTAATGCGTAGGTTTGCTCCAGATTGGCTGTCTACAACTATGGAAAAAATTGGAATGTCTGAGAATACTCCAATAGAGTCTAAAATGGTTACGCGTTCAATTGAAACTGCACAATCTAGGGTTGAATCTAATAACTTTGAAGCTAGAAAATATATTCTTGAATATGATGATGTTATGAATATACATCGTCAGAAAATTTATTCTGAAAGAGATTCGATATTATCTGGATTGGAAATGGAAGATAAATTTTTTCTACTTGCAAAAAACGAATTTGATTATTTGTTTTCTGGTTACCAAGCAGGTAATTCTGAGGTGAATAATGAGACACAAAGAAATTTATTATTAATTTTTGGCGAGCAATATAGTGATGAGATAGAAGAAATATTACGTGGCAATGAACAACAAGTAGTAATAGGTATCAATGAATTGTTTAAACAAAAATATGAGAGTATTTTTACAAATTATGCTAAGCAGGATATTGAACAATTTATTCAATATCTTATGCTTTCACAAATCGATCAACTTTGGGTTCAGCATTTAACTGCCATGGATGAAATGAGAAGAGGCATTGGCTTACGTGCTTATGGGCAATTAGATCCGTTAGTTGCTTTTAAAAAAGAGGCACTATCTATGTGGGAAGATTTAGGTAATAGTATTCGAACAACTATTTTGCGTGCTTTTCATATTCAATCATTAAACTTCAATCACTCTAAAACAGAACCAACTATTTCAAAAGCTCTTAATATTGATACTAGTAAAGAAGATAATATTGCAACTCAATTAAATATACCTGATAAAATTGGCAGAAATTCACCTTGCCCTTGTGGCTCAGGTTTGAAATATAAGAAATGCCATGGATTAAAATAAATTCTTATGAATCATGAAGATAGCTCAAATCAATTATCTCTACAAAAAAAAATTAATGAATTAAATAACAATTTTGACTCTGATGAGTTGTTAATTCATACTTTTCTAAAAATTATTGGTCACTGGCCATTAAAGTCAGAAATCATTGGTGATATGGATTATCAATACTGGATTAATGATGAGGCTTTCAATTGGTATTTGCTCGCTAGTAGGATAATTTTTTCAGTCAAAGATGAACAGAACATAAAAAAATTAGATCATTTTTTATCTACAGTACATTTTTTACCAGGTAGCGATCAAAGAATAATGATTAATTTGTTTCCACCAGATAAGTATAGAGCTCATTTGAATTTTATTTATGGAGTTATTCTTGAAGAAGTCATTATTTGTTTTAATGAAATGGAAAAAAATAAGGATGTACTGAATCAGTTTAATGTAACAGATTCTATAAATTTAGTTTATTTGAATTTATACGGTATGGATTATACTGAATTTATTAGGCTATACGAGTTTGAAACTAAAACTAAACTAGATCAATTTGACACCTTGCATAGTTACTATAATTTTTTGTATTGGAGTTGGAAATACCGACTTATGAAGAGTACCCCAGAAAAAATTGCTTATGATAGTCAATCTGGGATTAACTTTTTGATGAATCTTAATAAGTAATAGTATAAAATATTACTTGTATGAATATATAAAATCTTATAACATATACTTAGATTTTATATACAGCAAGGTTAATATTCTATATGAATAATGATTATTATAACGTTCTTGGTTTAAATCGTGATGCTTCTGATAAAGAAATTAGAAGTGCGTATCGTCGTCTAGCTAGAAAGCATCATCCAGATGTAAATCCAGGTGATCCAAAAGCTGAAGAAAAGTTTAAAGAAATCAATCAAGCCTACCAAGTTTTATCTGATAGCCAAAATAAAGAAAAATATGATCAGTTTGGTTCTAGTTGGAATATGAATAGTGATTTTAATTTTACTAATTTTTCTGATGCGTTTAATACCTCACAATTTAATGATTCTAGTTTCAGTTTTTTTAGCGATGGAATTGATCTTTCATCATTACTTAAAAATATGTCTGGTGTAAATTTCCAGAACTCTTTTAGAAGGCAGCACAAACAACCTAAAAAAAAGCGTCGCCATGCTCCGGCAAGTCATCAACAGCTTATTAATATTAATCTTGAAGATGCATATCTTGGAAATAAAAAAGAATTTTTATTTAATTTCGATAAAACTCCTTGTGCGGTATGCAAAGGAATTAAAAAATTAGCAGGTGCATTATGTCATAAATGTCGAGGTTCTGGATTTGATAAATCTGGAAAAAAATTTGAAGTAAATATACCAAAAGGGATTTTAGATGGAGAGAAAATAAAATTAGAAAATGTGAATTCTGCTAATAATAGTAAGGAAAATTTATTTTTGACAGTAAGAATCAATCAGCACCCGATCTTTCAATTAAAAAATAATAATTTACATTATATTGCTAAAGTAGATGTAAGTGATTGTGTTCTAGGCACAGACATAAATGTACCAAAATTATCTGGTAAGCAAGTTAAGCTAACTTTACCACCTAAAACAAAATCTGGTCAAATTTTTAGACTTGCAGGGCAAGGGATGATTAAAAAAAATATGGAATATGGAGATCTCTTTGTTCAAATTGATGTTCAGATACCAGAAAAAATGACTGATGAGCAAGTTGATCTTTTTAGCAAAATTAGAAATATAAATGATGATAGAGATAAGGATTAGAACATGGATGAAAATATACTAAATCCCGAGTATGAAATTACGGTATCGATACATAAGCCAATTTTTCATATTTCGGCAGTAGCGAAAATGATCGGAATTCATCAACAAACATTGCGTTCTTATGAAAAACAAGGTGTAATTAGACCTGCTAGATCCGATGGCAATACAAGGCTATATTCTGTAAATGAAATTGAACGATTAAGACAAATGTTGACTTTAGTTAATGATTTGGGCGTTAATCTCGTTGCAGCTGAAATCATTTTAAGAATGCGAGAACAAATTACAAGTTTGCAAAATGAATTAGATGATGCTAAGCAGAAAATTGATCAAATGCTTAATGATCAAAATATTTAAGGAGGATAATTATGATGAGACAAGATAGGTTTACTGAACAAGCACAAGAAGTACTACAAAATTCTCAACAAATGGTACGAGATCAACGTCATGCACAATGGGATGTTGAACATGTTTTTCTAGCGCTATTGCAACTTAAAGATGGCTTAGCGAAGGAATTGATGGAACATTTAAATGTTAATATTGATGATGCAACAAGATTAATTGCTGATGATTTGGCTCGTTCTCCAAAATTACAGTATGAAGTTGTTCAAATCTATACAACTCCTAGGATAGTGAGAATGCTCGAATCAGCTAATGCAGAAGCAGAACGTTTACAAGATGATTTTGTTGGCATAGAACACCTTTTAATTGCTATTTCTGAAGAGAACGATGGTGCAACATCTAGATTTTTCAAAAGTAAAAAAATTAGTAAAGAATCTATATATGCTGCTTTACGAGAAATTAGAGGTACTGCACGAGTGAATTCACCTACCGCTGAATCAAATTATAAGTCGCTTGCAAAATATAGTATTGATTTGACAGACTTAGCTCGTAAAAATGAGTTAGATCCAGTCGTTGGAAGAGAAGTTGAAATTGATAGGTTAATACAAATACTTAATCGCCGAACAAAGAATAACCCAGTATTAATTGGAGAAGCTGGTGTAGGAAAAACTGCAGTAGTAGAAGGTCTTGCTCAGCGCATTATTGATAATAATGTTCCTGATAAACTTAAGAATAAAAGATTGTTAGCTCTTGATTTACCTGGCATGCTTGCAGGTTCTAAATTTCGAGGCGAATTTGAAGAAAGATTGCAATCAGTCATTCGAGAAGTTAAAGAAGCAAGTGGTGAAATAATTTTGTTTTTGGATGAAATGCATAATTTAGTTGGAGCAGGTGGTGCTGATGGAGCGATTGATGCTGGCAATATGCTAAAACCTTCTTTAGCACGTGGAGAATTTAAAGTAGTAGGAGCTACAACTTTAAATGAATACAGGCAATCTGTTGAGAAAGATCCTGCTTTAGAAAGAAGATTTTCACCGGTCTATGTTGATGAACCTGATATTAACAATACAGTAAAAATTTTAGAAGGTATTAAGCATAAATATGAAGAACATCATGGAATTACAATTTCTAAAGAAGCAATTAATGATGCTGCACATCTTTCTGAAAGATATATTACTGAGAGACAGCTTCCTGATAAAGCAATTGATCTTATTGACGAAGCTGCTTCTAGGAAAGTCTTAGATGCAGATTCATTAAATCCAGATCTTAAAGAAATGAAAAACAATATTGATCAAGCTACTAAACAAATTGATTCAGCTGCATTACGTCAAGACTATGAAGAAGCAGCTAAACACAAATCTAAGTTAGCAAAATTAAAAAAAGATTATGATCAATTTATTACTAATTCAATGTCTGCAGATGAGAATATTTACACAATTAACTCACCAGATATTGCTACAGTTGTTGCCCAAGTCACAGGAATTCCCGTTGATAGACTTTTAGAAAAAGAGGCTAACAAACTTATAAATATGGAGTCATCATTACATTCATCAGTAATCGGCCAAGATAATGCAATTAGATCGTTAGCGGATGCAATCCGAAGAGCTAGGAGTGGTCTTAAGGATCCAAAAAGACCAATTGGCTCATTTATTTTTGTAGGACCTACTGGTGTTGGTAAAACACATTTAGCCAAAGGGCTAGCTGAATATCTTTTTGATGATGAAGATGCATTAATTAGGTTAGATATGTCTGAATTTCAAGAAAAACATACAGTTTCCCGCTTATTTGGCGCCCCTCCTGGTTATGTAGGATATGATGAGGCTGGTGAATTAACAGAAGCAGTTAGGAGACGTCCTTATCAAGTCATTTTATTTGATGAGATAGAAAAAGCACATCCAGATATATTTAATACTCTATTGCAAGTGTTAGATAATGGACGATTGACTGATAGTCATGGTCGAACTGTTGATTTTAGGAACACGATAATTATATTAACCTCTAATCTAGGTACTGGTGCTAATAAGACAAATATTGGTTTTAAACGTACGAATGATCAATCCGAAATCGATTCAATGATTTCAGGAGTTGAAAGTGCATTAAAAAATACGTTTCGTCCTGAATTTTTGAATAGAATTGATGAAATAGTTGTTTTTGAACCATTAACTGAAAATGAAATTAAAGCTATAGCAGAGATAGAAATAGCTTTTGTTGCAAATCGACTTTCAGAACAAGGTATCAGATTAGAAGTTAAATCAAAAGCAATAAATAAACTTGTTGAACAAGGATATGATCTTGAATATGGTGCTCGACCATTGAAAAGAACTATTGAAAGACACATTGAAAACCCATTGGCTACAGATATTTTAGCTGGTAAATTTCAAGAAGGGCAAACAGTTATTGTTGATTGGGTAGCAAAAAATAAATCATATACATTTAAAGTAGAAGATATAAAAAGTGAAACAAAGACGAAAATTAATAGTTAGTTATTGAATGGAAAAAAATGAAAAAATTTGTTGATGATTTTGGTGGTTGGTCAATTCTCTTTTTTATAGGTGGTGCAGTTATTCTATCTGTAGGTTTCATTATAATCAGTTTAAGACAATCTTCAACAAATTTAGATCTTGAAGGATTTAAAGTAGAAAAAAGAGATACAATTGTTCAACGAACTGAGGGTGATCCACGTTCATCAATTAAAATGATAGAATTTTCTGATTTCCAATGTCCTTATTGCAAGTTATTTCATGAGGAATTGATACCTGAGATTAGAAAAGAATTCATAGATACAAATATTGCTTCATTAGAATTCTATCCTATGACATTTCTAGGGATTGATTCTGTCAATGCTGCTAAAGCTGCTATATGCGCCCAGGATCAAGATCACTTTTGGACGTATCATGATCTGCTTTTTTATATTCAATCTCCAGATAAGAATAACGGGACATATAGTAAAGATAATTTATTTGAATTAGCTGATTTTATTAATAATGAAATTGGTTACTTTGATCAAAAATTATTTAGTAATTGTTTTGAATCTAGTGAAGTGGCTAATTATGTCAATCAATTGCAAAAACAAGCTGCTGATTTTGGAATACAATCTACACCAACTTTAGTTATCAACAACGTTGCTGTTGCTGGAGTACAGGATATTGGTGTTTATAAACAAATTGTAGATAAGATCTTGTCTGAGAATAAATAATATTAATCATTAGGGCTGAGTATAATAATGTTTCATAAGAAATCATTTTATGAGCAAATAGTTTTTGTTAGATATTTTATTTTAGTTCTGGGTATACTAATTACTACCTACTTAATTTATGTAAATAATTTATCTGACTCTGCATTATCTTGTGGAAATGTAGGCGATTGTAATAAAGTGCAGAACTCATCCTACGGATTTTTATTAGGAGTTCCTGTAACTTTTTTTGGATTAGTATATTTTTGTTTTTTAGCAGGGCTCTATTCAAATTATTTCATAAGAAAAAAATTTGCTACATTTAGTTTGATGGAGTTAATCGGCTTTTCAGTCTCTTTATCAGCTTTTATATTTTCTATGTATTTAACTTACATAGAATTGTTTGTGATAAATGAAATCTGTATTTGGTGTATTTCTATAGCCATTCTATCGACGCTAATCTTTATAATTAACCTATATGCATTAATTTTTGTAAAAAAATATGTCTAATATGTTACTTAGCAATTATAATAATCAACACAGGTGCAATAATGATTGAATTTCTTGAAGATCAAAAAATGGTTTCCGTTAGTTTTGATGATCTTGATGTACTTAGCGATCAAGACAAGGAAACCTTTGTATTAAATTTAAACTTTTTTGAGGCACAAATGCCTTACTATATTAAAGTTAGTGATTACAGTTTTTCATTTTCCGGTCAGTCTTTTTTAATCAATGGGCGTAGTGCTGTGTTGCCTAGTTTGATTGAAGAAAATGAAAAGAATCAACAATTAACACTACTTGTTGAAAGAAGTAATCGTTTCTATATTTATTTGCATCAAACCGAATCAGTTTAGCAATTAATTTAATTGTAAATTTTTTTCATAATAAATTAGGAAGAGCTTTTTGTCTTTTGTAACCTTTTCATACATTCTTTGTTTATTCGCTATGCATACTTTTTTTGCAAGCTATTATATGTCAGTCATTTCTGTCCCAGAGAGTTTGTTTGGTCAAACAGAATGGATCATTGGTTTGATTGTAGGCATTATGGGAATTACTGGTATGTTTACTCGACCTGTTGTTGGTGTATTGCTAGATGCTAATTTTTCTAAAAAACTTTTTTTAATTATTGGAGCAATTGGTGTTGGTATTTCATTTTTAGGTTACTCTTCCACAAATAATTTATTTGTTATTGGAGCTTTAAGATTACTTCAAGGTACTGCGACTGCAATGTTTACAACTACATTAAGCGTTGTAGTGTCAGAATATGTACCAACTACAAAGCGTGGTATGGGTTTAGGAATTTTTCAATCATCGAGTGCATTATCCCAAGTATATGCCGCATTGTTTGCAGTTTGGCTAATTAATAATTTTTCTTTAGAGGCTGGTTTTACTGCTTCTGCACTTTTTGCCTTCCTCGCTGGAATTTTTGCTTTATTTTTGAAAATTGATTACAACAAAGCTTATTCAAAAGGATTTGATTTTCGAAATGCACAATGGATTTCAAAACATGGATTGTATCCATTTTTAATTTTTACTAGCCAAACTTTAACCTTTGGTGCAATTATTGCTTTTCTTCCATCGATTAGCCAGGCTAGAGATCTAGGCAACCCAGGTATTTTTTATACTGTGCTAGCTTTAACTATGTTGGTTGTTAGATCTCTTTCTGGATATCTGTCTGATTTAATTGGTCGCAAATTAGTGATTGTGCCGGCACTTATATGCAGTACATTTGCATTGCTCCTTATTGCTTTTTCCGAAACACAAATTATTCTAGTGCTTGCATCTGTATTCTACGGTATTGGTTTTGCCTCTGTGCAGGTGGTTGGCTTTGCTACATTAATTGATACAACCCCAGTTCAATATCATGGTTCTGGTTTGGCAACCTATACAAATGCTTGGGACGTGGGTGGTCTTTTAGGAGGGCTTGTTATTGGCGTCATAATAGAATTTTTTAATTTTACAAGTGCTTTTCTTTTTTGTGCTTGTTTGCCAATGTTTGCTTTAATTTTCTTAAGAAAAATAAAATTAAATTAATTTTTCCATAATATGTGCTGATTTTAATTTTTCATTATATTTATAGTAGTTAGCTTTTGTTTTTATGATGACAAAATTATTTTTCTTGTAAAAATTAATTGCTGCATGGTTATCTTCGTGTACTTCAAGGTAAATTTTTTTAAGTAAAGATTTCTTAGCTAATTCTAAGCATGCTTCTAATAATAAAGCCCCAACTTTTTTTCTTTGTTTTGTAGGAAGCACTGCTATTTGAGCAATATGTGCTTCGGTAGGAAATAACCAAATGCCTGCAAAGCCTATTATTTTTTTTTGTTCTATAGCTATTAAATAACATGCAAATGCATTTTGTAATTCTGAATCAAAATTTATATTTGGAAAATTGTGTACAAATGCTTTTTTTTCAATAAATTGTGCGTATGGTATGTCTTCATGTTTCATTTCTCTAATCTTTATAAGATTATTTTTTTTATCATCATGTATTCTGGATATCTTATTCATATATATATGATATATTTTATTTATTAATAATATTGACCAACATAATTTTTTTTCTTAAGTGTAGATATTTATGAATCGATCTGAGAGCCCAATAGATAACGATCTTCAAGCAGATGATAAAACTGTTGAACCAAATCTTAGACCAAAAAAATTAGATGCTTATTTTGGACAACAACTTGTAAAAGATGAGTTAATGATAGGTATCCAAGCTGCAAAAAAAAGAAATGAATCAATTGATCATTTGCTTTTTCATGGACCTCCTGGTTTAGGTAAAACTACGCTCGCAATGATTGTTGCTGAAGAAATGGGTGTTTCAATTAGAATCACAAGTGGTCCAGCAATTGAAAGAGCTGGTGATTTAGCATCTATCCTGACCAATCTACAAAAGGATGATATTTTATTTATTGATGAGATACATCGCTTACCATTAACAGTAGAAGAAGTACTTTATCCGGCAATGGAAGATTTTTCAGTAGATATCGTTTTAGGAAAAGGCCCTAAAGCAAGAGAAGTGCGATTAAAAATAAATAAATTTACTCTTATTGGTGCTACAACAAAATTTTCACTTGTTTCACAACCATTAAGAGATCGTTTCGGTTCTACTCATCGTTTAGAATTTTATGAGCTTGAAGATTTAGAAAAAATTATTTTACAATCTGCTCAGGCATTGGATTGCGTTATATCCCCTAAAGGAATTACTGAAATTGCAAAGCGATCACGTGGAACAGCAAGAGTTGCAAATCGTATTTTACGTCGTGTCCGAGATTTTGCAACAGTAGAAGCAAATGGTGAAATTGATGATAAGGTAGCTAATCAAGCTTTAGAAAGAATGCAAATTGATGATTTTGGGCTTGATCAAATGGACAGACATCTCTTGAAGTCACTTGTGAGCGATTTTAATGGTGGGCCAGTTGGTCTTGATACCTTAGCTGCTGCAATTTCAGAAGACAGTGAAACAATTATGGATGTTTATGAGCCTTATTTGCTTAAACTTGGCTTTATGTTACGAACACCAAAAGGACGAGTAGCTTCTGAAAAAGCTTTTAACCATCTAGGTTATAAATATCATAAAACAGAGGGAAAAGATAATACATCCCAACAAGCTAGTTTGTTAGAAGAATAGATTGTTGCAACAGAATTATTTATCTTGGTCTTAGAATTAGATACGTGACTCTACCTGAAGCAATAAATCGTTTATCACTATCAAAAACATCAACTTGTACATATACTACAGTTTTGCCTGCTCGAATAGAAGTTGCGACTGCACTGACATCTTTAGTTGCTGCATTTAAGTAGCTAACATTTAAGTCTGTTGTGACCCAGCCAGCCCATTCTTCATCTTGCGGCTTAAGTGTGGATGTGCATGTTGCTGCTGCAGCATCAATTAAAGAAGAAATTGCTCCACCATGCATAACATCTGTAAACCTTGTGCCTAATTCTTCTTTCATTGGTAAAAGTAAAGTCACCTTGCCTTTTTCAATAGTATTTAAATCTGGAGTGATACCTAGTAATGCCCAATATGGCACTATAGCGTCTTTCACTGTATCTTCTAAATATTTTTTTTCATCTTGTTCCATTTTCTCTCCTTAATTAATTTTTTTTATTATAAACAAAATAACTTGATTATTGACTGTGTAAAATTTTATATAATTCACTATAAATATTTTCTTCTTTGAGCAATTCATCATGCGTACCAATTTTTTCAATTTTTCCACTATGGATAATTACAATTCTATCTGCTAATTCAATTGTTGAAATACGATGAGCAATGACAATAGATGTCCGACCTTTTAAGGCAATTTTAATTGCTTTTTGAATCATAAGTTCGCTGACTTGATCAATATTTGCAGTAGCTTCATCTAGAATAAGTACTGAAGGATTTTTCAGTAATGCTCGTGCGATACTTATTAGTTGCCTTTCGCCAGACGATAGATTTTGTCCACGTTCTGCAATTTCAGTATGTATTCCATTAGGTAAATTATTTATAAAATTTTCGCCTCCAATTGAATTGAGAATGTCAATAACTTCTTTGTCACTTGCATTTTTTTTACCGAATGATATATTTTCATAAATTGTTCCAGAGAATAGAAATGGTTCTTGAAACACTAACCCAATTTGATTACGTAGAGATTGCAATGATATTTCTTTGATTTCATGCTTATTGATTAATATTTTTCCTGAAGTTACTTCATATAATCGACTTAATAACGAAATGATAGTTGTCTTGCCTGAACCTGTTGGTCCCACTAATGCTAATGTCTCACCTTGCGTAATATTTAGATTGATGTCTGTAAGTACTTGTTGTTCGGCTTCATACGAAAATGAAACATTATCAAAAATTATTTGAGATACTTCATCTAATTTGATTGGATTTTTTTGTTCCAGTATAACGGGTTGTGTATCTAAAATTTCAAATACTCTATGCGCACCTGCCATCGCACGTTGTAGCTGAGTATATTGCATGACTATGTCTCTTATTGGATTAAAAAATCTTTGAATGTATAACGTAAATGCAGTTGCTAAACCTAATGCTTCTGAAATGCCTAGAGTTTGATTATTGGTCCTGATAGCAATAATTAATAATACAAGTATTGTTGTTATTGCTGATAAAAATTCAATGATTGGAATCACTGCAGCCTGAAATTTTACTGCTGATAAATTCTCATTTTTATTTCTATCATTTACAAACATAAAATCATCAAGATTTTTATTTTGCCTATTGAGCGATTGTACAACTTTAACGCCAGACAGATTATCATTGATTGTTCCATTAACTATTGCAATTGCTTGTCGTACTCTAATAAATGCTTTTGCTGCATATTGTTGCCAAAATATCATTATGACAATTAAAATTGGAATTGTTGCAATAATTACGCAAGCGAGTATTGGATCAAGAATAAAAATTAAAATAATAGTCATCAGCAATCCAAATAGATCACCAAATCCATTTAGAAAGCCAGATGTCATAAGTTCTTGCAATACAACGACATCAGATGTTGCTCGAGAGACAAGTTTACCAGTTTCATTTTTATCAAAAAATGACATAGATAATTTGTTAAAATGTTTGAATAGATTGACTCTTAAATCTAAGAGAATATTTTGGCCAATAAATCCAATATTATATCTTTGGAAACTTTGAGCAACGATGGTGATTATTGTCGTTACAATTAATAAGATAACTATTATGTTTAATTCAGAACTTTTTTCAGCAATTGTTTTTGTTGAATCACTAATCTTCTCTACACCAATACCCATGATAAATGGTTGCAAGTATGCTGCAATTGTTGCGATAAGCATCGATATGATTGTGAGATACATTCTTTTTTTATGTTGTTTGATAAATGGAAAAAATCGAGTTATCAGTTTCCAATTATATATTTCAGCATAATAATCTACCCAGTCATCAGCATGCCTTGTATTTCTAGTTCCTTTATCATTTGACCAGCCGGAGGGGCCACCTGACCAATAAGCCATTATTGCACCTCATTCTTGTTGGTTTGCTTTTCAAATGATTGGCAAAGATCTCTGTATTGTTCATTGCGTTCATACAGCTCCTCGTGTTTTCCTTGGTCATGAATTTCACCATTTTCTATATAAATAATGCGATCAAGTTTTTTCATTACTCTTGTTCGGTGTGTCACAGTTATAGAAGTCTTGTCAGCTAATACTTTTTCTAGCGATTGTTCTATTGCAAGTTCAGTTTTTAAATCAACAGAAGATGTCACATCATCTAAAATGAGTATGGGAGGGTCCGTTAATAATGTTCTGGCTATTGCGATCCTTTGTCTTTGTCCTCCTGATAAACTCACGCCATTTTCTCCAACCCAAGTATTATATTTGTCAGGCAGTGAATTTATAAATTCACTGATATGCGCTAAGCTGGCCACTTCTTCTATTTGTTTTAAAGTTGCATTTGGAATGCCATAGCTTATGTTGTCTTGAATTGTGCCAGGAAATAAAAAAACATCTTGCTGTACAACACCAAAAATATTTCTTAACTCATCTATTTTTATATCTTCAATATTATTGTCGTCAATATAGATAGCACCTTTATGAACATCATAGAATCTAGGCAATAAATGTAACAGTGTTGATTTTCCCGAACCAGTTCTTCCAATAATACCTACTTTTTGCCCAGGTTCTATTGTTAATGATATATTTTGTAATAGCCTCGTCTTGGTATCGTTTAATTCATAATCAAAATAGACATTTTCAAAAATAATTTTTCCATTTATTTCTTTAATTTTTTTTGTATCTTTGTTATTTTCAATTAGGTTTTCAGCATCAAGAATTTCAAAAAGTCTTGTGCCTGCGGATCTAACGCGAGCAATATGATTAATGATAAAACCAATTGCTCGAATTGGGACTTGAAGCAAGGTCAAATATAGTTGAAATTCAACTAATTGACCAACGGTAATTTGTCCTTCAATAATTAACTGAGCGCCAAAATAAAAAATACAAGTTAAAGAAATTAACCAAATACCAGATAAAATTGGTTCATTAAATGCAACAATCTTACTTGATTGCAAAGATGAATCATAAAGCTCTTTTGCAACTGTATAAAATTTCTTATGTTGTGCTTCTTGTTGGTTATACCCTTTTACAAGTTGTTGCCCAGCAAAATTTTCTTGCAGCACGATACTAGTTTTTCCTTGAAGTGATTGGATTCTAATCCATATTTTTCTAAGAAATTTTTGCACAATTGCTGCTTGTGTAGCTACTATCGGCATAAAAATAAATGCAATAATTGCAAGTTTAACACTTGTTGTGAGCATTAAAATAATTGCTGTGATTCCTAGTATAATAATGTAACTACCACGCATTATTGCCATACTGATAAAAAAACGTATAGATTCTATATCCTGAGTTGCACGTGACATGATATCGCCAATTTTAATTTTATCATGGTACGCAAAGTGCATATGCTGTAAATGATTAAAGAGTTGATTACGTAAATCATATGCAATAACTTGAGATAATTTTTCTGATAAGTAACTTTGTGCAAAGATGATTGCACCTCGACCAATGGATAAGCTGATTAAAGCAATGCTAGCCAAAATAATGGGATTATTTAAACTAAATTCTAAAGAAATATCTTTCTGTTCACTAAAAATCAGATCAATTGCTATTCCAATTAACTTTGGTGCTAAAAGTACAGCAATACTTGCCAGTACTAAACTACAAAAACCTCCAAAAAAAATTTTTGGGTATTTTGTCACATGTTTTACAATTCTATAAATAATTTTTGTATCTTTATTCGTGTTCATGAATTTTTTTCTGACAATTGTTCTAGAACATAATACGACATTGGATGAATAATCGCATTTTGTTGCTTTCTATTATTCAGTCTCCAATTTATGAATTCAATCACGGCATTTAATATTGATTTTTCAGCAGTTTCTAAAATAGGTTGCAAATTTTTTTCGTATTTAATTTTTTTTGGTTCTAATTTATCTGCAAGAAATGTTGCCCATGACCAATCTTCAAAGTCATAATGTCCAGTAGTGTGCCAATGGATTGTAGATAAAATTTCTTTGTCTGTACATTCTAGTTCTTCTTTTAAAATATATGCTCCTACTTGACCATGAAGTAAAAAAGGTGCTTTCTCTTCTTCAGCAAATGCAATTAAGTTATTCGTCTTGGCTATTTGAAGTAATTCAACATCCTTTTTGTCTTTAGCAATATCATGAGCAAGTCCAGCGAGATATGCTTTTTCTTCATTTAGGTGATGTTTTTTTGCTAATGCAGCAGCAAGATCAGCGGTTCTTTGCATGTGTTCAATTCGTGCTGTTGGAACATTTTGTTTTTTCCAATTTTCCAAATTCTCAATTTCCATTTTTTGGACGCATTTTTTTTAGTCGTTCAATTCTTTGTTCTAATTTTGGATGAGTTGAAAATAATCCACTCATATCTCCTTTTAAAGGATTTGCAATATACAAATGTGCAGTTGCTTGTGGTACAGGTAATTGTTGATTGTGTGCTGAATTATGAATTTTAGTTAATGCAGCAGCTAAATCTACAGGTGATTCAGAAAAAATTGAACCATCCCAATCAGCTTGAAATTCCCTTGATCGACTAATTGCGAGTTGAATAATGGTTGCTGCTAAAGGAGCAATGAGAGCAACAATTAAATTTGCTCCACCGCCTCTTCTTCCAGAGAACCAAAAACTTATCCATGCAATTGTTGATATAGCGCCAGCGATTGCAGCAACCATTGTTGAAATTAAAATATCACGATTTGCTATATGCGCGAATTCATGACCAATTACTGCTCGCAATTCATTATCATTTAATTCATTCATAATGCCTGTTGTGACTGCAATTGCAGCATGATTAGGATTTCTGCCTGTGGCAAATGCATTTGCTTGTGGAGAATCCATTATATATATTTTAGGCAAAGGAAGAGATGCTTTATCTGCTATGTCCTCAACCATGTTAAATAGCTTTTCATTATCATGTTTAGAAATCTCTTTTGCATGTGAAATTCTTAAAATAATTTTTGCTGAATTCCAGTATGAAAAGAAATTTGTAATTATAGCAAAGCCAAAAGCAAAGATTGCTCCTTGTGGTCCAGCTATAGATCCGCCAATTACCACTAAAACGCCTGTTAGCGCAGAAAATAAAACCAGAGTTTTGAGGTTATTCATTATGAACGAACCTAATAATTATATGCCAAGTTGTTGTGCAACTAACTCTCGATGATGTTCTGTATCACCCCATGCAAGCTCTGATTTTTTTTGCCTTCTGTAATACAGTTGAATTTTATAGTCTTTTGTAAAACCAATACCACCATGAATTTGCTGACCATGCGCAACAACTCGCCTTGATGCATCAGAAACCCATGCTTTTGCCATATTGACTTGCATTTGTTTATCTTCTTGGTCGGTATTAATTGCCCAAGCAGCTTTATACATGATAAAACGTGAACCATCAACATCTGTTAACATATCTGCGCATTTATGTTGAATGGCTTGGAAAGAACCAATAGGTCGACCAAATTGAACTCGTTCTTTTGCATAGTCTACAGAAATTTCAAAGTCCATTTGTGCTAGACCAACTAAATATGCTGCTTCTCCAACTGTATATTTTTGTAATACTGAATCAATAATTGACCAGCCGTTGCCTTCTTGGCCAAGTAAAGATCCCTTAGCATTGTTGAGTCGCACCTCGCATTGTTTATCTCTTGCAATAGTTAATAGTTGCTCAACTTCTACTCCATCTTGATCTGTAGGTACTATAGCCAGCGTCGTACCTTTGCTAGATTTTCCTGCAACAATAATATAATCGGCAACATTTGCGTCATAAATGAACAACTTTGTTCCATTAAGTGTCACTTCATCGCCATTGATTTCTGCGCTAGTATCAATACCATCTTCGTCAAATCTTGCTGATGGTTCTGTTAGTCCAAGTGTGAAGATTGCTTCACCAGAGGCAATCTTAGGTAGGTATTCTTTTTTCTGATCTTCAGAACCAGCTTCAATAATTGGCACTGCGCCACCTAATACTGATGACATAAATGGTCCTGGGACAAGAGCTCGTCCAAATTCTTCTAATAGCACGCAGAGGTCAAGAAAATCAAATCCTGCTCCACCATGTTCTTCAGGAATCAATAAACCTTGCCATCCTTGTTCTGCCATCTTTTTCCATAAATCGGGTGAATATCCTAATTCATCTTCTTCCATTTCCCTTACAAGTGTTTCTGGGCATTCATTTTCTAAAAATTCTCTTGCAGAATTTTTTAATAATTCTTGTGTCTCCGTTAGACTCAGATCCATAATTCTCACCTTAATTTTATTTTTTCACAATTATGCAGAAAGATAGATAGTTACCGCACAAAACCTACAATAACTCAAAAAGCATGATCCATACAAGTATTTTTTTGAAAATTAGCTCAGGATTTATATTAGACTAATCTTTTTCTTTTAATTCTTCATTAATTATAGCTGCCGTCATATCAGAGATTAAATCAGTGCCAATTTCTTTTTTAATTTGATACATTTTTTCATCCAATTTTTCATTTTCTTCACTAATTTTTGCAAGATGCTCACTTGTGACTTCTTGCAAGATTTTATGATGATTTTCAGCCTTAGTTGGAAGTTTTGCTTCAAATGATTGTCCAAAAACACTATATCTTTGATTATCCAAATAGATTAACGGACGAGCATCCACAGAACCTAATTGCCATTTTTCGTCAAAAGATTTTGGATCTACTAATATTTTTTTAGGATAGCCAATAACGAGTTCATGGTTACCAATTTTCTTGATATCATGCACTTCTGTTTCAACCCACGCACAGCACTGCTGTAATAGAGGTGCTGTAATTGTGATCGGTGTAAAAGTTTCCAATTGTAAAAAGCTTATTTTGTCCATTTGTTCACCTGAATAATTTCCTAAATACGCTACATAATGCAATAGAGAAAGAGTTGGTATATTAATGGCAAATGATTCTGCCGCCTTTATAATATCTAATGTAAATCGTGATTGTTCAATCGCTACACCAATAAACGGAGGATCTGTTGAAAGATGTATGATTTTCGATGCAGGCATAATATTGCTTTTATCTTTGTATTTTGCTGTAATGAGACCGACTGGAGTGCAACCAAACATGTTATTTAACGCACTAATCTCTCTTTTTTCAATATGATTCGGCATCGGTGAGTAGATTGGTTGAATATTTTGCATAAAATCTCGATTTGTAAATAAGTTATTTATAGCTTATTTATATAACATACACATTATATAATACCATTCAATAGTATATTTATGAAATGAATAATTGTGACCAATGATTCTGATCTTCTAAAAGAAGCTAATATCACTGAAAAATTGATTCTTGCTGCTCAAAATGGCGATATGGATGCTTTTGGTTCTTTATATGACATGTATTTACCACGAATTTATAGATATTGCATTGCCAGAGTTAGAAATGCTGCTGAATCTGAAGATTTATCTGAAGAAATATTTATAAAAGCATTAACCAATTTACATAAATTTAATTGGAATAATGCCCTGGGTGGCACAAATCCATTTATTGCATGGCTATTTAGAATTGCTCATAATCATGTTATTTCTTTTACTCGACGACTTTCAAATAAAACACCTACTACAGAATTAGGTGAATGGATTCCAGATCAGACTTTAAGTCCTAGTCAGCAAGTGGAATCACAGATTTCCATTGATGAAGTTTTTATATTTGTTCAAAAATTACCTAGTGCACAACGAGATGTCATAATGATGCGGTTCAGTGCTGGTCTTTCTATTGCGGAAACAGCAGCAGCATTAGAAAAGAACGAATCAAATATCAAAGTTTTACAACATAAAGGAGTAAATGCTTTAAAGAAAATGATGCAGGATGAACAAGATAATGAAGCATCTGAGGAGTCCGTTTCATGAATTTCAATTATTTATTCAATCCGTCGTTAACTTTTAGTGTGCCAGATCGTTTACATAACTGGACAACAAATAAAAAATATTTTTGTTTGTCGGTTTTTTTGATTGTAGGGGGAACCATTGTCAAAAAATATAAACAATCTGCGTAATGTTTCTGAAAAATCAGAAGTTGATATAATTAATGATGCAGTTGATGATCTCAATGCACAGAATACAAGTTTTGATCTGAATCAATTAACAGAACAAGAATCATTCGTTCGAGTGTTGCATAATGCAATGCACCAACCTGTACCAAATCAGGCTTATAAAGTACGTTCTAGAGCATTTCTAATGCAGAAATTTAGTGAAGAGCATGCTAAACGCAACGCAGCGTTATCTTTTGTTCAAGTAAAACAAAATGTTATCGATTTTTCTAAGTTACTTGCGCGTTCAGCCGTATTAGTACCGATTGCCGCATCTGTGGTATTTGCTTTTGTAGGCGGATATATTTTTGGCAGTGAACCATCTAATGATTTACAAGCTGCAAAAATCATGACTGATAATAATGTAGTATCCATAAACTCCTCTCCAGAGAATCAAACAAGTAAATCAAATATTGCTGGTATCTCTCTAACAACTAACTCTCCAATTGATAGTGTTGCTTCCCCTCAATCAAACATAGTGAATAGTGAAAGCAATCAAATAATTGACGTAGATATCAAAGATGATTCTGCTATGTTTGCATCCGTCGATCCGCAAATGATTCTACAATTACAATCATTACAATCATCACTATCTGATATTGCTGCACTTGCCGATAATGATCAATCAATTGATTCTGCATTGTTACACTCTCTAACTGGTAACGTCCATGCAATCACTGGTTATATTTCTAACAATGATGATATATCTCCAACGTTTGTTATGCAGTTTTTAGAAACTACCACTGGAGTGATTTCTTCACTTGTGACTACAGGTAATCCATCTGGTGATTCAGTGTTTGTTGCTGCTGATATCGCAACACAAGAAGGTATCATTACTGTAGCAAAATATTTTGATGATAATCCAGATGCACTTGCAATTTATGCTGCAAATAACTGGTAAAATTTTCTCAAACATGTATAGTATATTTTATTTCTTAAATAGTTAAGTGAGTATGTATGAGCCGTGCACAATCAGCCAGAGAAATGATTTGTCCAAATGGTTGTCAACAACTGCACCCGCGTTGGAGTGGTTCTGATGGCGTTGATGATGAATCTAAAGCCATTGGTTTTCTCTGCCATCGTTGTCATAGAGAATTTAGTCCTTTAGCTGCAAAACATTATCTTGCTCAATTTGCACAAACCACCCCAGAACCAGAGACCACCCCAGAACCAGAGACCACCCCAGAACCAGAGACCACCCCAGAACCAGAGAATTAATCTCTAAATACTGTCATTTTGCCATAATTTTTTGATTTATGAATTATTGTTTTTTTCTTCTAAATTCCACTATACCTTTAGGGCAAATTTTAGTAGAGTAAATAACTGTATTCTAGAAGGAGTCCATATCAAGAAAAAGTACATAATTTATGTTATTTTTCATTAACCTTTTTGGTATTGATACGTTCTTCTTCTTGTAACCGAAGGTATTTATGCCTTCTGTTTCCTACGTTTTGTAGGAAATAACAGGTTACAACGAAGTAGAAAAGGAGAAAAAGTTGTTACGATATGCCGGTTACGGTGCGACGTGTCGACTGATGACGTCTCGCTCGAGCGGCGGTATCAGCCCGTCAAGCCAGGTATACTGCGACGGTTTTTTCGAATTAGAAACTTCAAAATAGTTTAGTTAGGAATTATAGAAAAATTTAAACTTGTTTTAAATATTTTTATAGTTCTCATTCTTTAAGGAATGAAATGAATACTTTGAAAAAATTTGCTATTCGTTTTGCAGCTGTTACAGGTGCATTCGCTTTAGCTCTTAGTTTGATGGTTTCAACATCCTCTAAAGTAGAAACAGCCACAACTACAATGACTGCTGGCGCTGGAATTACTAATGCGATTGTCGCAACATCAGTTCCTGCTGGCGCAGCTATTGCTGCTGTGGGTGCAAACGGTATGACAGCTGTAACAGCTAACCAGGTAGTAGAATTAACTCTACCTGCTGGCTACATCTTGAATACTGCGAACATAGCTGCAACTGACTTTGATAGCGTTCAGGCTGCTAACGGTGGTACCGCTGGTACTGCTGGTACAGACTGTGGTGCTGTTACAGCAAATGCAACTAATAGAACAATTGCTTGTACTGTTCCTGCTGGTGGTTTATCCACTGGTACTGGTGCTGGTACAGGTGCTATTACTATTTCGCTTAACTCTACTGCAGGTGGAAACGAAATCATTTTGCCACTTCAGGCAACCACGACTGGTACATTGGCTGCAACAATTGCTGCTGCTGCATCAGACACAGTTACAAGCTTAACTAACCTTACTCTTGTAGCTCCAACGATTGCTTTAAGTGTTACATCTGTAAAAGCAGACAATGTTTCTTCAGCTAATGTAACTTTTGGTTCAGCTTCTGATAACACAACTGGTGGTGACACTATTACTGTTATTACAGACGCTGGTCAATTCTTCATTGGTGATAACGCAGATGGCGCATCTGACCTATTGAATAACTCAACCCAGTGGGCTCCGAACCCATCTGTTTCAGCAGGAACTGTGTTTACTAACACTTTGAATGCAACAACAGATGCTTCAGACCCAGATGACACCATTTCTATTCGATCTGGTTCAACTGGTACAGGTACTATAAAGGTATATATCACACCTAAGGGTGGTGGTTCAGCTACTTTAGTTAAGCAGCTAAGTATTACCTTTACAGCTGCTACAGCTACTCCATTGTTAACTACTGTTGCTTTGGGTACACCTTCACCAACTGCTATTGCAGGTGCTGGTGGTGCTGCTTCAACAATTACAGTTAACTTGAGAGACCAAAATGCAACAGCGGTTGCATCTGGTAAGACTGTTACAGTTTCAACTGATGAAGGTGTAATTGACTCTAATGGTACAACATGTGATATAGATGGTGACGGTACTAAGGACTCCGGTTCTGACGCATCATGTACATTTACATGGACTGGTGCTCAAGCTACTGTATCCCTATGGGGTATTGGTAACACAGGTACTGCTACTGTAACCGTTAAGGCTACACCGTTTGGAACAACTACTCCAGTTAAGTCAACAAAATCTGTTACTTTCACTGGTGGTTCTGTTTCAACATTGACACTAGGTCTATTCAATAGCACTAGTGCAACATCAGCTCCAGCAGCTTACGTTATCAAGAACGTTGATGACACAGCTGGTGCAGATAACACAAGTGATGAAATTGTAGCTGTTGCTCAAGCGCAGGATGCTAATGGAAACTACATTATTCCATCTGGAAATGTTACTTTCGCATTAACAAATGCAGCTGGCTCAGCATACAACAACATTCTAGCGAACGCTGTGGAAAACACTACTATTCAAGCTGGTTCAGCTTGTTCAGTTTCAGTAAATACTACAACTGGTAAGTGTGTTGACACAATCGAAGCAAACGCTAAGCTTAAAAAAGCTGGTGCGATTGCTATTCTAGATGTTGATAAAGCATCAACTGCTCCTATGCCTGCAGGTACATATACTGTAACTGCTACACATGGTACAGGAACATCAAAGAAGACTGCTACAGCAACATTTACTGTTGGTGCAGCAGCAAGTACTATCTCAATTGCTGATATTGCATCAACAACTGTTGGTGGTACAACATCCATCGTAGCAACTGCTAAAGATGCTTCTGGCAACATGGTTGCAGATGGAACTCAGATAACAATTTCAGCATCAAGTGCTAACTTGCTACTTAAGACATCTACTGGTACTACTGGTAGTGCGGTAACAGTTGGCTCTGCAAATGGTGCAGTTACTGTTACAGGAATTGGTTTACTTGCTGGTAACTCACAAGTTGTTGCAACTACAGGCACCAAGGTTGGTAGCGCATTGTCAGTTGTAACCGGTGGTGATGCCGATGGTACACTAGACAAGAACATCCCAGCTGGTGGAAGTGGTTCAGTTTACTGGTCAGGTGGTAGTGGCATTGTTGCTGCAGCATCTGCTGGTGGTTGTGACGCTTTGACAATTGCTGGTGATAATTCATCCTTCAGCGGCAAGGTTGTATATGTTGTAAATGCTGCATTTGATTCTGTTAACGCAGACTTCAATGCAAGTTACTCCATTGATGACCTAGCTAAGGGTGCTTATGAGTTGACCTGTAAGGCAGCTTCATAATAGTCATAATGTGAATGTGTGATGCGATTTCGCATCACACGATTCACTTTAGTGCACCCTATATTTATATGGGGCGCGAAGGGAAATAAAATGAACTTCAAAAAATTGATGGCTCGCATTAGTGCCGGTACAGCTTTTGCTGCACTTGTATTAAGCGCAGGTCTCGTTTTCAGTTCAACTGCCAACGCGCAAGCCCCTATGACCGTATTTGGTGAAGCAGCTGCTTCTGATACTGTCGGAATTCTAGTTGACGGCAAAGCATGCAAGAACGCATCTATTAAAGCTGATTCTGGTTCTTCAACCGGTAACATCTTTCTTGGATACATCGATCTTGGTGAATGTGGTGCTGCAGCTGGTTCTTCTGTCGGTTTTTCATTGAACGGCTCAACAACTAGTGCGACGTTAACATGGAGAGCTGGTGGTGCGCCATCTGATGCTAAGGGTATTACTCTTACATCAACAGGTGGTGCTGCTCCAACAGTTCCTTCTACAGGTAATGCTGGATATCTTGTATCACAAGGTTCCGGTAGTGCTTGGTTAGCTTTAGCACTCGGTCTTATGGCTGTAGGTCTTGTTGGCTCAACTAGAATGGTTGCAAATCGTTCTAAATAAGTTGATCCTGATTTAAGAAGTGTGGTTTCCTAGTGTAATGCTAGGAAACCACTTTTTTTATATGCTTGCTTTAAGATGACATTTGTATATAATATTTATGATAAAGTTAGAACATATAACGTGCGTAGATGGAGTGAATGTGGCTTACTTATTTCGTTCAAATATGTTTCATTTCCTAGGATATTTTCTTGTTATATTCAGCCTTTTGATCGCCGCCTGTGGCAGCGATGATATTAGTGATGATGTTGTTATTTCTACAATTGCAGAACCTGTAGCATCACCATCAGCTAATAAAGACATGACAGAAAAATCAGAGCCTCAAACCACAACACCAGATGTCAATAATAATAAATCAAAAGATGATACTGAAGGCACTAACACCTCAAATGATTCTGCTGTGACATCAGAGAATGTTGAAGACAAAGAAGATAAAGAAGATAAAGAAGATAAAGAAGACAAAGAAGACATTGTGCACTCTATCGTCGATCTTCATAAACGATTCGGTGAACCACCTACAGCAAACTATGGCAGACTTTCTATTCCAGCGCTTGATATTGATGCTCCAGTTGGCAAAGACGTTATCACTGATGGGATCATGACAAATCCAATTGGGCCAAGTGATGTTGTGTTCTATGATTTTCAGGAAAATTGGGTAAATTTTGGTGGTGATATTGGTACACGAACAAATGCTATTTTTTCTGGACATGTTGATTATGTAGCAGATCTTACGTGGGTTGATAATGTTAGATATGAAGGTGTCGGTGTCTTTTTTAATATTAGTCTTTTATCCCCTGGAGATGTTATAAATGTCCGAGTTGGCGAACGTACATATGTCTACGGTGTTGTATGGCGCAGAATGATTCCTGCGGAGTCTGAGGAATGGGAATCAATTTTACGTAAAGAAACTGGCTTAGACATGATCACGTTAATTACATGTACTGGAGAATTTGATCCTAAAACTCTTGAATATGCGGAACGTACAGTTGTACGTGCGCACAGAATGTAGGCAACCTTGATTAAACATTATTTATTAACTGGATTGATCATTTTAAGCTTAGGCGTCAGTGCATGTTATAGAGATAATTATGTTGTTCAATCCACTAGTTCCTCTGCAAAAGAATTACGTATAGAGTGGAAATATAAAGGCGATCTTATGACATCAAGTATTAACATTGCTTATTTAAGTGAAACATATCCAGAGGCTGATGCAGCTTGTATAGCATCAGTAGAAGCTGGTGTTAAATTGCCAGATTGTATTTTACCTGCAGTTAAGTGGTTTGCATATATTAGATGATTTATCCTCTTATGGCGGAGAGGGTGGGATTCGAACCCACGAGGAGGAGTAATCCCCCTACACGCTTTCCAGGCGTGCCTATTCAACCACTCTAGCACCTCTCCAGCGTATATATTGTATCATGTGAGTGGTTGTATGCTATAGGATGGCGGAGAGGGTGGGATTCGAACCCACGAGGCTTTCGCCAACTGCTTTTCGAGAGCAGCACCTTCAACCACTCGGACACCTCTCCAAGTATATTGAAAATTAATTGTTAGGCTTTATCATCTTCGACAGTATTATTTTCGTCTAATTCTTCGTCAAATTCATCGTTGAGTTCTTCTTCAGTTTGCTGGAAGGTTTTTTTACCTTCTTCAATGGCATCAGTGATTACTTCATCAACACGATTGGCTTCATATTGAATTTTTTTAATTATTTTTTTTACACTTTCTGGCAACTCATAATCTAAATCATCAACCGAGAAATTTCTTTTTATCACTCGAGACAGACCAATAAAAGTTGCAATCAAGAAAATAATTCTTAACAAAAAATTCATTTTTTTCTTCCAAAATTGGTTATAAAACTAATTCCTTTGCCAATGCCGTTCAGCAGTGCTAATAATTGGATAATTGGGCTGATGGTTTTCTTTGAAACAAATTTACTTGTACCTTTAATATTTTGTGCTGTTGCTTGGAATTCATTTAAAGCAGGATTGATCGTATCATTCATTGTTGTTCGAAATGCTTTTTTTGTACTTCTCACTAGAGCAAAAATTGTTAGTAGTGTCATGATTAATATTGTGAGGGCAATGATTAATAATCCACCAACCATAATAAAAATTAATTCACGCAATGCTTCTAACATGATTAATGCTCCTTTGTAGACTTTTGTGCTGGAACAGCATTATTAATAGATGAACATTTTTCAATAATACCTCCACCAATCACTTCACCCTCTTGTTGCGGATTACCTTTATATATAACACATGATTGACCATTTGAGGGCCTAATGATATTTGCATCAAGTATTATATTTATTTCATCATTGTTGGCAGATATTTTACATAGTTCAGCTTGTCCGTTATATCGTACTCTGCAATAAAACTTTTCATCTGCAGAAGGCATACCATTTATCCAGTTAGTATCCTTGAGAAGAATTTTATTAACTTCAAGATGCTCTTTATTTCCTACTGATATTGTATTCGTGGTTAAATCTAAATCATTAATATATTTTGGATTTTCTTTTTTTTGGTTTGTATAATTAATTCCACGACGTTGGCCAATAGTATAACTTGGGATACCTTCATGTGTTCCAATAATTATTCCATTCTCATCAATAACATTGCCTTTCTTAAAATTCACTCCTTGTTTTTTTAGAAAATCTTTATAATTATTTGATGTGACAAAGCAAATATCTACAGAGTCAGGTTTGTCTGCTACATTAAATCCCAACTCTTGTGCGATTTTTCTTGTTTCTTTTTTTGGTATTTCGCCTAATGGGAACAAAATATTTTGGAGCTGTGACTGATTTAATGTATAGAGCACATATGATTGGTCTTTTGTAATGTCTTTTGCAGCGTATAGTTTTTTATTATTTTGAACAGTCTTAATTGTTGCATAGTGACCTGTTGCTAAATACTGTATTCCCATAGCATTTGCTTGTTTGAGTAAAGTATCAAATTTGATATGTCGATTACAGTTCAAGCATGGGTTAGGAGTTCTGCCATTTGCATATTCTTCAGCAAAAAAATTAATAACTTTTTTTTCAAATTCTTTTTCCATATTAATCACATAGTGTGGAATGTCTAATTTAGTAGCAGCTTGTTTTGCATCTGCAACTTCTTCAATGCCACAACAGTTTCTAGTTGATTTTAGACCGGTTGTTATTTCTGGCGTGTAAAGTCGAAGAGTAATGCCAATAACTTCATAACCTTGCTTTTGCAATAAAGCAGCAGCTACAGCTGAGTCTACACCCCCAGACATTGCTACTAACACTTTCTTATCTTGCATAATTTCACCTTTATGTAATAATTAATTGAGTAAAAAAATTATCCATATTTAGGCTAATGCAAATATGTCATTGAATCAAGAAAAAATTCGTAATACAGATAAAGAATTTGTTAGAGCAAATTCGCTCACTGATATTTTAGCGGAAAAACAAGTTGCTGATATTTTATTATTAGACCTACGTTCACTTCAGACATTTGCTGATTTTTTCATTATTGGAACCGTAGATAACATTCGTCAGGCTAAAACTGTAATTGATTTGATATTTAAGCAAAAGAAAGAACTAGGTACTTCGTTCATTAAACAAGATGGTGGCCCTGAAAGTGAATGGATTCTATTGGATGTAGGGGGAGTTGTTATCCATTTGTTTAGCAAGGAAACAAGAGAATATTATGATATAGAATCATTGTGGTCTAGTGCGAAAACAATCTTACATATTCATTGATTATTCTCGAATCCATTGTTCGTTTGCTCGTGTCCATACATTGATTTGTTCACTAGAGAAGAAAATATTAATTTCTCGTTTAGCACTGTCTACGCTGTCTGATCCATGAACAAGATTTCTCCCAAGGTCTATTCCGTAGTCACCACGTATTGTACCAGGGCTTGCTTCTTTTGGATCTGTTGCTCCAATGGTTTGCCTTGCAACGTGAACGGCATTGTTACCTTCTAGCACCATTGCAATAATTGGTGAACTTGTAATGTATTCAATTAAGTCTTTGAAAAATGGCTTACCAACATGTTCACTATAATGCTCTTGTGCTAATTCCTCATCAGCAAGCAAATGTTTTGCAGCAACCATTTTCAAACCACGATTTTCAAATCTTGTAATAATCCTTCCAGTTAATGACCTTTGTACGGCATCTGGTTTAATTAATATTAATGTTTGTTCCATTGACTCTCCTTTGATATTTCATATTTTAAGTGAAAATGTGAATAAATTTTATACTATTTTTATTTTTTTTTATGAATCTTTGGTGGCAATGGGTAAAGTACATTTAGTTCATAAGGTTCATAGTATATTTTTCTTGCAAAAGCTAATCCTGCAATAATTCGCGCATCTTTTGTTGCTTGCTCTAAAATTTTATATTGACCGTTTATTAATTTTGAATCAATCATTTTGGGTAATTCACGTGGAATATCACCACATATGATTGCATTTTTAGGGAATTGTTTTATTGCAGATTCAGTGAATTCAATAAATACTTCTTCATTTTTAGCATCTAATATACTCGCTTCATCGTACTGTTTAAAAATATAATGTGAATCTCTTATTTTATGGAAAGAAATTATATTTTGATATTCATTTTGTATTTGGATTGCCGCATAAGCATTTGCTGCTAATTTAGATACAGCTTGAACCTTCTTATTTAGTGATGATGCAATTCCTTGAATTGTTGCTATCGCTACTCTTAAGGATGTATAGCCACCTGGGCCGTTACAGACTGCAAATACATCAAAATCATTAATATCTATTTTGTTTTCTAATAAAAATCTATTTAAATTATTTAGCAATTCAGCTGATAAAGAGTCATGTTTGAATTCTGAATAGCTAATGATTTCTCCATCAATAGCATGAGCAAAGGAAGATAGTTTATCTATGCAGTCAATCGATAAAAGTTGCACCATACCGTCTCCTTATTGGGCTTGAAATTCTTTATAGATTTTATCTAAAAGAGTTCCATATTTATTATAGTTGTCTTGAATTTCAATAGTACGCTCATTGCTATTTGATGTATGGGATAATTGAATTTCTATTTTTTCTTTTGGGAAAATCTCTTCTGCTATTTCAGGCCATTCAATTACTAAAATGCCATCTTTTGAATCTTCAATTAGATCTAATTCGATTGAATTTTCATATTCAGTTAATCTGAATAGATCAGCATGATAAAGCGGTATTTTAGATTTGCTATGCTTAGCTAAAATAATAAATGTTGGAGAATTGACTGTAGATTGAACATCTAGTGCTTGACCAATTCCCTGTGTTAAAGTGGTTTTACCTGTTCCCATTTCACCTTTTAATAATATTATGTCACCAGCCTCTAGTGCATTACCAAGCATTTGTCCAATTTTTGTAGTTTGTTCGGCAGTAGCTGTTTTGCATTTAATGAAGTTATTCAAATTATTATTCATTTTGGAAATGGTCCCACCCTTTTTTTTGAGATATTTTATCTACTTTATCTCCATCAGTCAGTGATATTGTTGAATATTTTATATTTTTTTTTCGTCTTACAATATCACCAATAATATGAAATGTAATGTTGTATTTTTTGAGATTTAGTAACGTTTTTTGATTAGCAGTAAAAAGTAATTCGTAATCTTCACCACCATTTAATCCAAATTCATATGCTTTTGTATAACCAAATATTTCTATTGATTTTTTATATAATGGAATATTTTTTTTCTCAATTATTGCATCAACATTTGAATCGCTACATATGTGTCTGAGATCTTGGATAAGGCCATCTGAAATATCTATTGCGCATTTCACACCGCTTTTTGCAATTTTTTCTGCAATATCTATGCGAGCTTTAGGTTTAGTAAATAAATTAATTAGCTTTTGACTTTTAATTCTAGCATTACGTTTTTGTAACAAGTGTCTGCCTGCTGCCGCACCGCCGATTTTACCAGATAAAACTATCTTATCTCCAATTTTTGCACTATTCCTTTTCATAATATGAGCTTGACCAATATTTTTATTGATTTCACCGATTGCATTAATTGTTATTGTTGTTTCCTTTGATCTTGAAAGATTTCCTCCAATGATGTCAATGCTTAAGTCAGTTGCAGCTTTACTGAAACCTTTTACTAATAACAAAAAATCATTATAAAACATGCTCTGTTTTAAATTGCAAGCAATAGTAATGAATTTTCCTTTTGCGCCCATAGCAGCTAAATCTGAAACTGCTGCATTAACAGTTTTCCATCCAATATTAAAATAATTTTGATTATTTTGTTCCCAATGAATGTTTTCTACGAAGCTATCAATTGATGTCACTGTTAAAACATTTTTACTAGTTTTATATATTGCGCTATCGTCACCGGATCCTAAAATTAAATCTTTACTCTTATTTACTGGAATTTTTTTTGAAATTGTATTTATTAGTTCAAACTCAGAATAGTTATTAATTGTTTTATTTTTCATAAAATCTTATTTTTTCTTTTTCGGTTTAGCAGGTTCCTTATCTTGTAGTTCTTTTAATTTATAAGTTGCCATTGAAGCGATATAGTCATTATTAAGTAAATCTTGTAATTTCACACCTTGAGTTGAGCGTCCTTGTAAACTGATATTTGCTGCATCAATTCGATTGACTGTTCCATTATTCGAAATAAATAAAACTTGATTATTTGTATCAATGATGTGCGCTCCAACTAATTTACCACTTTTGTCTGATACTTTAAATGCCCTGACACCTCCTCCACCTCTTCCTTGTGTAGGAAATTCTTTTGCTAAAGTTCTTTTGCCGATACCGTTTTCACTAATAACTAATAAATCTGTACCATCCTTTTCTAATGCCGCACCAATGACCGCACTGTCTTTTTTTAGTTTCATTCCTCTAACTCCACCTGATGATCTAGATGCTTTTCTTAATTTAGAGACTTGAAATTTAATGGCTTGCCCATCAGATGCAATTAGCATAATGATATCTTTTTCTCCAGCAATTTTTGCAGAGATCAATTTATCATTTTTTTCTAAATCCATTGCAAAAATTCCTGAGCGTCTTACAGATTGAAAAAATTGCAAAGAAGTACGTTTGACTTCGCCAAATTTTGTTACTAAGACCAAAGATTGATTATCAAATTCTGAAACAGGCAAAATTGTTGTGACCTGATCTTCATCTGGCAGTTCAATAATATTTTTAATTGCTCGACCTGTTGCTTGACGAGATGCTTCAGGTGTTTCGAATGCAGTGATTGTATAGACTCTGCCTTGTTCGGTGAAAAATAATAACGTATCGCGTGTATTGCAAACAATAATATCGCTGACACTATCTTGCTCTAGAGTATTCATTCCAGCAACTCCACGCCCTCCTCTTGCTTGAGTTCGATAGGTTGATACTGGGACACGCTTGATATAGCCAGTGCTAGATATTGTAATCACAATATCATCGGGAGGAATTAAATCTATATCTGATATATCTTCAATTGGCTTAGCAACAACTTTAGTTTTTCGTTCATCACCAAATTTTTCTATGACTTCTTGCGTCTCATCAATAATGATTGCATTCACTTTTTTTGGATCTTTTAGTATTCCTTTTAGTTTTTTAATCAATTTTAGTAAATCGTCATATTCATCATTGATTTTTTCTGTTTCAAGTTGCGCTAATCTTCGTAATTGCATATCAAGTACAGCTTGTGCTTGCTTGTCAGAAAGCTTGTATGGAGCTTTCATTAAGTTGTTTTTTGCATCATCTGATGATTTTGATTTACGAATTAATTTAATTACTGCATCTAATTTTTTAATTGCAATTAGTAAGCCTTCTAGAATATGTGCTCTGTCTGAAGCTCGATTTAGATCAAATGTAACACGTCTTTTAATTATTACTCTTCTGTGTTCTATGAACAGTTCTAAAATTTCTTTTAAAGAAAGGGTACGTGGCTGCCCATTAACAAGGGCAAGTGTATTCATCGAAAAAGAGCTTTGTAAGGGTGTATATTTAAATAGTTGCGCTTTAACTGCTTCAGGTAATGCGTTTCTTGATAACTCAATTACTACTCTTAACCCTTCTCGATCCGATTCATCTCTAATATCTGATATACCTGAGATTTTTTTTGATCTAACTAGTTCTGCAATTCGCTGTATAAGATGTGCTTTATTGACTTGGTATGGTAATTCAGTAATTACAAGTTGTTCTCTTGTATTTTTCATTTCTTCAACTGATATCATTGCTTGCATTACAACTCGTCCCTTACCTGTTGTGTAGCCTCTATGAATCTCGGATTGATCAAAAATCACTCCTTTAGTAGGAAAGTCTGGCCCTTTTACTATGGACAAAATATCATCTATCGAGCATTTAGGTTGGTTAATTATGTGAACGATTGCTGTACATATTTCTTGCAGATTATGAGGGGGAATTGATGTTGCCATACCAACTGCTATACCGGATGTTCCATTTATTAAAAGTGTTGGAATTTTTGTTGGTAATACACCAGGTTCTTTTATTGAATCATCGAAATTATTTACAAAGTCTACAGTATCTTTTTCAATATCATTTAATATTTCTGCAGTAATAGGAGCAAGTTTTGCTTCTGTATATCGCATTGCTGCAGGTGGATCTCCATCTATTGATCCAAAATTTCCTTGTCCCGTTACAAGAGGATATCGCAGTGTAAAATCTTGCGTCATACGTACCATTGCTTCATAAATTGGCCCATCGCCATGCGGATGTAATTTTCCCATGACGTCTCCAACAATTCTTGCGGATTTTTTAAATGAAGCATTAGATGTAACACCTAGCTCAAGCATGCCAAATAAAATTCTTCTTTGGACAGGCTTCAATCCATCGCGAACATCTGGCAGAGCTCTTGATACAATGACAGACATTGCATAATCAAGATATGATTCACGCATTTCTTCATCAATTTTTCTATCTTGAATTGAATCTGTGTTTTTGTTATTCATCTGATTGTTCTTCAGACTCTTTATCTGATTGTTCTTCAGCTTTTTCATCTGATTGTTCTAATTTTGAAGCTACATCAATTACTTTTTCATCTATTTCTTCATCTTTCGCTTCTTCAATTTGATTAGTGGCAATTTCCTCTTCATCCTCTTCATCCTCTGATGAAGCGTCAATTGTCTGGAAGCCATCTTGTAGGTTTTCTTCTTCAACTTTCTCATCATCATCAGACATATCAATTGATTCCCAATCATCTTCTAACCCAAGTTCTGAATTTTCATCTTCCGAATAAAGCATGACATCGGCAAGTATTCTTTGTCTTTCAGCATCGATAACTGAATTGATAAATGGAGTTTCTACAATTATGCTCGGCTCACGATATGTTTCGAGTATTTGAATTACCCCAGAATTTCCAAAAAAATCTTTAAAAATAACTTCAAATTGAGAACCACCTTCAATACATGTTTTCAGTCTTAGTGCGCTTCTTGGTTCAATAGTTCCTAAAGCAACCTTTCTTACATTAGTAATTTCTATACCACTATCTGATGCTTGAATTAGCAGTTCAACTCCTGGCACGAGATTTTTTATTGCTCGTGAATTTGGCTTATCAATTATAAATTCAGCACTACGAGCGGCAGTTTGAATTAAAATATCGTTACGTACTAATTTTTCTAAATTACTTTTATTTTGTACTTTCCCCTGAAAAGTTTTTTCATCTTTCATTTGCTCTAGTTCTTTTAGATTTCTTCTAGCAATTGTATTAAGTGGATCAACTTGTAATGCTTGGGTGTATGATTTTTTTGATTCCTTTAACTTTCCTAACTCTAATTGTGCCTTACCAATTCGATTTAATGCTTGAACATCAAGTCTGTTAAGAGATAGTATCTCTTTATTGGTTGAAATTGCTTTTTTCCAATCTCCTTTTAAAGCAAACTGAGTTGCATCCAAAACTAAATTTTTGTATATTACTGCTTTTGATTCTTCCATGATTATTATATCTTTCATTTTGATTAAATACGGGTGTTCTGTATATTACAATTTATTCTATTTAATAACCATAATATTCCGTTAATTTAGCAGACTAATTGTTATAATCAATGTAATTATTATAACAATTAATTAGATGAATTTTTTCTTTAAAAATTATGTATTTTTGTTTATTCATAAAGCTGTTTTTATAGCTTGTTTTTTGATTGTGGCATTCAGTTCCAACGTTCTACATGCCGAAGAGTTTTCTCTAGGTGAAGAAAATTCGTGGTTTCGAATTAATAATGTCGGTAACAAACTTGCTCAGCTTGATATTACCTATCTTGATAAAAGCGGAAATCAAGTTTTTATGGATGGTTGCGGGCCAGAATATTCCTGCAAAAATCTTTTATCTGAAAAATCAAGAACGTTTTTCCAGCAATCAGAGAACAATTTGATAAATGAATTTCGAGGTTCAGCATATATAAAATCCACACAACCGTTTGTTACGCTAATGGGACGTGATGCTTTTAAAAATGATAAATTTCAGATTGCTGGCGACACTCTAAGATTATTACCAAATGGCCCCTCTCAACTTTTACCCATTGTGCAGTTTAATGAGAACTATGCTTCAAGAATATCTATACAAAATCTTGATAAGGATGATTTTAGTTGCATGATGATTAATTTACATTCAGCCAATCAGACAATTGACATGACAACATTTATTGACTCTGATACAGCATTTTGTCCAAATGGCGGCTCTTATATTCCTCCGCATGGCTCTATAACTATCAATGAAAATATATTAGTTAATTTAGGAACATTTGATGGATTTGGTATTGTAGAGGGTGTTTTAACTATTGATGGCCAGTTACCGCGTGAACAGAGCTTTCTTGTAAGTGTTGAAAATAGAGAAATGAATGGTCCGGGTTTGACCCAATATAGAGGAATAGACTTTGATGAAGCTTCTACAGATATTGTTTTACCAATTGCAGATAAAAATTACTCAGAAAATGAATATATTTGGGATACAAATTTTCGTATCATGGGGCAAGATCCTCTTGCAAGCTATCAAGTTGAGTTTTTGTACCAAGGAAATGATGATTCAAATAATTATTATGAATTTGAACATGAAGCCTCTTTTACTAAAATGCTCACTTGCGATTTAAGGTTATGGGAGAATGGGCCATGCATTCCTTCAAATATGAACAATGTTGATAATTTTAGGGGTACCGTCAGAATTAAGTCTGATAAACCTATAGCTGTTGTTGCTCAACTTTTTTCTTCAAATAGATTGCTTGGTAATTACCGTGGTTTAAGTTCAGAAGAAGCCTCTAGACAAATTTTTATGCCATTACTAAATAAAAATTATGGTCCATTTGGAGATGCAATTGGATGGAACTCTTCGTTTAGAGTTTTTACTTTTGATGGGAGTGAGTCTCGAATTAAAAAATATTTTTTCTCAAATAAAGGGCAAACTATTTCTGAAATTTCAATGATTTTAAATCGTGAGAAAACCTTCTTTCAACAAGATAATAATCTTATTGATAATAAATGGGTAGGTAGTGGGTATATTGTAGCAGATAAACCAGTTGTAGCCGTCGTATATCTTTTTAATAAGAATTTTGAAGGCGACAATTTATTAATGTATAATGCTGTTAGTTTGGAATAAATTTTATGAACAAACAACGAGCAATATTAACACTTGATCAAGTTTTAGAAAAATATGCTGATGGTCCTTCATCTGGTATTTTTACCGATGGCTCATGTTCTGGTAATCCAGGCCCAGGTGGATGGGGAGTAGTAGCTGTAGAAAATAATAAAATCATCAAACAAAAGTTTGGCAGTGCTGAGTACACTACCAATAATAAAATGGAATTAACTGCTTTGTGTGAAGCAATGAAATTTGCACAAAATATAAAAGTTTCTAATATATATACTGATAGCCAATTGTTAGTTAACACATTTACCTCATGGGCTGTAAAATGGGAAAAAATGGGTTGGCGTAGAAAGTCTGGTCCAATAAAGAATATCGATTTAATTAAAGAAATTTATTTTTTATTTAATAATCAAAGTGAATATTCATTAAAGTGGATACCAGCACATTCTGGTTATAGATGGAATGAGTATGCTGATGCACTGTCTACAGCGTATTTACGAGAAATATTATAAGCTTATTTAAGGAAAAGCATGTCATTAAATAAATTATCAATCTTTGAGCTTCAAAATTTAATTCACAACAAAGAGATTACTGCTTCTGAATTAGCAAAAGACTGTATTTCACAAATTACTAACAGGGATAAAGAAGTTAAAGCGTGGATTGATTTTCAAAGTAGTGATGCTTTAAAAAATGCAAAATTAATTGATGACCAGAAACAAATTCTTGGTCCATTACATGGTATTCCAGTTGGCATGAAAGATATTATAGATGTTGCAGGCTTAGCATGTGGTCGTGGTTCAAGTATTTATGAAGATAGAATAGCAACAACTGATGCACATATTGTTTCATTAGTGAAGGGAGCAGGCTCCTTTATATTGGGTAAAACTGTTACAACGGAATTTGCTTCGGGTAATCCTAATATTACTTGCAATCCGCATAACTTAGATTACACTCCAGGTGGTTCTTCATCTGGATCTGCAGCAGCTGTTGCTGATTTTATGGTTCCATATGCTTTTGGTACACAAACCGCTGGCTCAATGATTAGACCTGCTGCTTTTTGTGGAATACCTGCAATTAAGCCATCTTTTGGAACAATATCTCGTGCTGGCTTAAGTTATGTCGCAGATTCATTAGATACCATTGGCTGGTTTGCTCGTGACATAAAGGATTTGGGAATTATCTACCATGCTATTACGGGGCAAGATGTGAATTTTGAAAAAAAAGATGACTTAAAAAAGTTGAAAATAGGTATTTGCAGAACCCCCGATTGGAACAACGCAGAAAAACTTATTGAAGATTTACTTGAAGGATTAGAAGATAATTTATCTCAGGCGAATATGCAATTTGAAAATATTGAGATGTTAAAAGAATTCTCCTTACTAGGTGAAGTACAGAATAGAATTATGTGTAAAGAAATGACATTTTGGTTGGAAGATGAATGGAAAAATCATTCACACCAACTTTCTCCATATATCATTGAACGATTAGAGTTTGGGAAAACAATTAGTAGCGAGCAAATATTATTAGATAATGTTCTTCTAGAACATTCTAGAAAGAAAATGGTCAGTATGTTTGAAGATTATGATTTTATAATTACTCCTAGTGCACCAGGCCCTGCTCCTGCAGGTTTATCATCAACAGGAAATTCTGTATTTAATAGAATGTGGACAGCATTACATTTGCCTTGCATAAATATCCCAATAAAAAAATCTGAAAACAATTTACCAATTGGAGTACAAATAGTTGGCAAGTTTAAAAGTGACATAAATTTATTGCAAAGTGCAAAGTTATTACAAGATTTTATTCGTGAAACTTACTAATTATTTTCATAATGCGTGATTGGCTCTTCACCCATCCATACACGAAGCGTATTTTTTAATTTTGTTTGTTGAATAAATAAATCATTTTCAGGTGTTAAATTGTCAGCAGTTTGCGGACTTTTAAAATAAAAACTTAGCCATTCTTGTATACCTTTTTGGTTATGTCTTTTTGCAAGATCCATAAATAATGCTAAATCAAGAACAATAGGAGCTGCTAAAATACTGTCACGGCATAAAAAATCAATTTTAATTTGCATTGGATATTGCATCCATCCAAAAATATCAATATTATCCCAGCCTTCTTTGTTATCTCTTCTTGGTGGGTAGTAATTAATTCTTACTTTATGATATAAATCTTTATATAAATCAGGATATTTTTCTGGTTGCAAAATAGTTTCTAGTACACCAAGTTTACTAACTTCTTTTGATTTAAAGCTCTCTGGATCATCTAATACTTCACCGTCTCTGTTTCCAAGGATGTTTGTACTAAACCATCCATTCAGACCAAGCAATCGAGATTTGAATCCAGGTGCTAATATTGTTTTTAACAGAGTTTGCCCAGTTTTAAAATCTTTTCCAGCAATTGGAACATTATTTTTCTCAGCAAATTCAATAATTGCCGGTATGTCGACACTTAAATTAGGAGCTCCATTTGCAAAAGGTATTTCTTTTGAAATAGCTGCATAAGCATAAATTTGACTTGGTGAAATATTAGGATCATTATTTTTTAAACCATTTTCAAATGCTTCTAATGATTTATGAACTTCTTGAATTTCTTGATGAGCTTCAGTACTACCACACCATACAATTACTAATCTATCGCAATCATGAGTTTTTTTAAAGTGCTCCATATCGTCCATAAGTTGTTCAGCTAAGTCTAGTTTATTGACACCATCTTTAACATTTGAACCCTCAAGATTTTTTACCCAAGATTGTTCAAAAACTGCACTCATTGGTTTGATATTCTCTAATTCTTCACGAATTGGTTGCAGGTGATGAGGTTCAAGAACGCCAGCACGTACAGCTGCTTCATATGCATTATCATCAATTGGATCCCAGCCTCCAAATACAATATCATCAAGATTCGCAAGCGGCACAAAATCTTTAATCAACGGTTGTTCGTTATCAGAGCGGTCCCCAATCCTTATGTGCCCCATTTGTGTTAAAGAACCAATAGGTGGCGATATACCTTTTTGGATAGATATTATTCCTGCGTATGTAGTCGTTGCTACTGCGCCCATCCCAGGTGTTAAAAAACCTAATTTTCCTTCTGCCTTGGCAATTCCATCTTTCTTGCTCAATTTGTTTCTCCACTAAATTCTTTGCAACTTACATGAAAAACAGTTTAATATATTTGTTTTGTTGTGTCGCGTCATTTATGATTAAAGACATGAATGCAATTATCTTTTAGAATCATTGCATAGAAATTAAAGGGGGAGTTAAATGGCAGATTCAAACGAAGAAGTTCAAGCTAGATGGGGACTGAAGAATGAAAAAGAGGTTCCTTGGGACAGAGAAAAGGGACTGGATGCAGACTCAGCTGAGCAGTATAGAACAGCAATTCTAGAATTTATTTCTAATTCAAAAGAAAGTTCTGCATATCTTATGACTCGTAGAAAAGATGGACGAGAAATTATGCGTCCTGTTTCAGTTTTTGTTGATAATTGGGTATGTGAAACAATTACTCAAGATCTCCAGCCAAAAACAACACATGTTAGAAACGATGCCGTAGTTGGTTATTTATGGGTGGGACGTGAGCATAGATCAGACTGGACAGCGAATGATGATTTTCGACCAAAAGTTGTGTGGATGCAGGGTCAAGCTGAATTGGTAGAATCAGAAGATGAAGTGAATGCTTTTTATGACAAACGTGAAAAGATTAAAGGAGTTGGCCGCGTTCATCCGGAAGGCGAGACAATGTATTTAATTAGAACTCATCCTCAGTATTTAAGAGCTGAGGGCTGGGAAGGTTCACGAGCAATCGTTTACAAAAACTTTTAGTATAATTTTATTATTCTAGCCAAGTTGATCATCGACCTTAAGTGATTCAGATGCTGGACTTTTCTTATGTCCTTCAATTTTGACTTTGTTTATTTTCAATGATCCTTCATGAGCAGCGATAATAACGCTACCGTTTTCTTTTTGTATTATTTGACCTGGCTTTGTATTTGCAAAAATATTAGATATCTTTTCAGATTGGTATAAAAATATTTTTGTTTTTTTAATATATGTGTATGCTCCTGGCTGTGGATCGGATGCTCTGATGAGATTGTGAATCTTGTTAATATTTTGAGTCCAATCAATTTGTGAATATTTTTCATCAAAGGGTGGATCATAATTTGCCTTTGATTCATCTTGATTAATTTTTGGAGGATTTCCTTTTCCAACTAATTCAACTGCTTCAAGCATTGCCTCAATTCCTAATGGATACAATTTATTAAAATATAATGATGCTACTGAATCGTTTTCTTCTATTGGTGTATCTTTTTGCAAAAGAATAGGTCCAGTATCTATACCTTCATCTACCCAAAAAATACTAAGCCCTGTTTGAGTTTCGCCATTTAATATTGCCCAGTTCATCGCTGATCTACCTCGATACTTGGGTAGTAAAGATGGATGATATTGAATAGAACCTATTGTTGCTGCATCTAAAATATTTTTTGGAATTATGTTATTAACGAATGCAAAAACAATTAAATCAGGTAAAAAATTATTAATAAATTGATCCGCATATTCCTTTTGTTTTAAGAGATTTGTAGGAATATTTGGAATATTCTCTTCTTTTGCAAGTGTGCTTAATGGGTCTGTATCAATATCATTTTTTGACAATGGGGTAGATACACCAACAATATTTTTATTTGATTCAAGTAATTTTTTTAATACGTCGTGGCCAAACTGAGCTTGCCCTATAACTACAATTCTCATTATATTTCTCTTAATTAGATGTAGAATCCACTGAATAAAACTAATAACCTAACTTGGTTGGTATTATAGAGCATATGAAGCTGACGATGAAATAAGTTAATTGAGTTTATGTTGAAAAATATTTTAAAATATGTAATTTACCCTCTGTTCTTTGTATCGCTAATCTCATGTAGCGGGGAGAAGACTGATATTGCTGAGCAATCTATTGACGCTATCTCAAATACCATTAATGAGAGCACTAAAGAAATTATTGATAAAAAAACTAATGTTATTATACCAAAAAACAATGAATCTAAGATAAATGTCACTAAAGCAACCATAAATGCAAAAGAAGAAAATAAGAATATTCCAGAGAATATTGAAATTAATAGCGTTAAATTATTTTCAACTCATGAGGTCATTGCCGGTGATACACTTTGGGATTTGGCTGAGCAATATGATATTGGTTGGAAGTATATTTATTGGAATAATTTAGATCTTCTTGCTAGTCCCTCTTCATTAGCTCTTGGTCAAATTTTGCAGATACCTTCTGAGCCAATTATAGTACACAAAGTTAAAATTGGTGAAACATTATTTGATATATCATCTAGATATGAAGTCGATATTGATCAGATTATTAATTATCGAATGAATCAAGTAAATAATATCGACGTAATATCTGTTGGTGATGAAATTTATGTCCCCAATGCAGTTGTACAGTTTTTTCAAGTCACGTTAAGTTTTTATTATTGTGAAGATGTAAATGATCCTCGATATTTGACTGGTGATGGCGGGAACTTTTGTGAGATTATGCGTAATGGACAAAAAGTTTACCCAGGCGCAGCCGCGTGTGCCTATAGATTTTTAGGACAGAAGTTTATAATTCTCAATGATCCTTTAAAGCGAACCTATGAGTGTGCTGATACAGGCAATTTAGTATTAGGTTGGCATAGAGATATTTGGTTCAACACAAATGAAGAAGGTTGGAATTGGCTGCGTGCCGTTGGGACTGTTGGCAATATTATAATTTTAGAATAATTATTAATTTTTTGATAAAGTTACTATAAAGTTAGCGCCATCTAACTCACTATCTTGAATAATTAATTTTCCATTATGCAAATTAACCTGTTGTTCTACTAATGCTAATCCAAGTCCAGAGCCTGCTGTTTTTGCTGATCCGGTTTCAAATCTTCTTAAGATTATTTCTTTATCTTGCAATGATATACCTGGCCCATTGTCTGCAACCGAAATGATAATTTGATTTTCTTTTTCTGATAAGTTGATTAGTATTTTATGTTGCCCTTTTAAAGGTGCACCATGAATCAATGCATTATTGATTAAATTACCTATCATAACTTTGATGCCTTCATCCCAACCTTTCATTACATATTCACCAGCTTGAATGTTCAGCTTAATATTTATAATTTCAGAAGTCTTTATTGCATTACTGACAATTGCATCAGCAATTTCAGCAATATCAATTGTTTCAAATATTTCTTCTATTGCTAGTTCACCTTTTGCTAAAATACGCAAACCATCTAAGACGTTCACTAATCTTTTTTGTTGTTCAGACAATTCTGTAATAATTTCATTTCTTTCTTTTGCTTCTAAATTTGGATTACTGCTTAACACATCAAGATTAGTAATCATGCTTGTTAAAGGAGTTCTTAACTCATGAGCGGCATTACCAGCAAAATCTTGAGCTGATAATAAAGCTCGTTCTCTAATAGTAGTTTCCTGTTCAATAGTATCAAGTAATTGATTCATTTGATTCGCAAGTTCATTGATTTCATATGGCCCACTATCTGTATTGACTCTAAAGCTTAAATCTGAAGTTTCACGAATTTTTGCTGTTTGATTTCTCAATATATATAATGGGCTTAAAGCTTTACCGCCTAACCACCATCCAATTAAGCCAGCAAGCACTGAACAAATTATTCCTGCAAGAATAAAACGACTTGTTATATTTGCAATCGTATTTTCTAAATTTTCTGTTGATGAACCAACAATCATCACAATACCAGTATCATTGGTCCGTAAAACTCTTTGTCCTGTTACTAAATTTATCTCAAATGATTTTTCTTGTACTTTTTTACGAAGAAGGCGCCAATTTCTTTCTTTTCCTTCATGATTTGTAAACCCAAGTTTCATAGAATCATCGCTAATATCTGGAAATCCTTCTGTTTGCAAGAATACTCCATTGGGGGACACAACTCTTAGGGCGATACCTACATCTATGGTGGGAATTGAAGGCACTACACCAGGTGCAAATGCTGTGTTTGTTTTTAATGGATTTAATCGTCGTGGTTCAGGAGGCACGGTAAAAAATTTCTTTGTGTTATCAACGGCAATTGCTGCTTCGACAAGATTGGTTTGTTTCTTTAATCGATCATCTAAATCATTGTATGCATCATTTGAGATCAACGTAATCAATGTAATTCCTGCAATGATTATTACTAATGCAGTAGAAAAAATTGCAGCTAAGGTTACCCTTAATCGTAAATTCATATTCTTAATACAAAACCAACACTATGCACTGTGTGTATTATTCTTGGCGATTTGTTTTTTTCTAATTTCTTACGTAAATATCCTATAAATACATCAACAACATTTGTTTCTACTTCGAAATCATACCCCCATACAGTTTGGAGCAACTGTTCACGTGTCATTACAGTGTCTTGATTTTTTGCCAAAATATATAGAAGTTCAAATTCTTTTCTTGTTAATTTTAGTTCTTTTTCATTTTGCTTACACGCATACTTACGGGGATCAATTGTTAAATTGCCCACAAGAATTTGTTCATCTGTTGATGCTGTGGCTTGCGAACGCCTAATTAATGCACGTAATCTTGCTAATAATTCTTGCAGAGCAAAAGGTTTTACTAAATAATCATCTGCGCCTGACTCAAGACCAATTACCCGATCAGTCGTTTCATCTCTTGCAGATAATATGCATATAGGAATTTGAACATTATTTTTTCTTAGTCTTTGTGTTACTGAAATACCATCTATATCAGGCATGTTAATATCAAGTACAATGATATCAGGTGGATGTTGATCGATTTTTTCTAATGCTTCTCTACCCCCACTCGCAGTATCTACATGAAAATTTTCTAACTCTAAACCACGTTTTAATGATTTTAAAATTGCGTCATCATCATCAACAATGAGTGCTTTTGGATTCATAATTTAAACCTCGTATTTAACCAAATATTTTCATTTGATGGTTTAATTTTGTGCGTTCAATATCTAAAGCAATAGCATCACCATTCTGTCTTTCGATTTCCAAAGTGACAGCTGTGCCAGCCTCTCCTCTAATTAAATCAATAATCTCTTTGAATGATAATTCATCACTATTAATTCCATTTATTGATAATATTCTATCTCCACTTTTTAATCCCGCATTGTCTGCTGGACCCTTTGGAAGGCTTTCTTGGATGTATATAAAATCACCCAGTTGGATAATCATTGCTCCTATACCAGAAACATTGTTTTTTACTATCTGAGCTTGAAATTGTTTACTTCTTTTGAGTTTCCCCATGTTTGGTTTCCCCATGTTTGGTTTCCCCATGTTTGGT
>CEWO01065794.1_pt1 | contig 42839 bp, 38 predicted proteins | sample 361561 | NCBI WGS metagenome assembly CEWO01 (sample SAMEA2623627, study PRJEB7988) | marine metagenome | isolation source: saline water (ENVO:00002010), including
CCAAAAGTAGAAGAACCAAAATATGTCATATACACTGTTAAAGAAGGAGACTCTTTGTATGCTATTGCAATGGAATACGTAGTACTAGGTCAAGATATCGATGAATATCTTAAAAAAGTTGCTGATTTAAATGATATAAATAATCCCAATGATATTCAAATTGGCCAAAAAATTAGAATTCCTGTTCAATAAAAAAGATAACTGAAAATAATGAAAAAAAAATTATATGAGCTAGAAACTGCATTATACATAATAATTTTTATATTATGCTCCGTAGGTTTTTTTTACTTTCTATCTTCTGTTATTAAAGGTAATACAGGATCTCTAATTGGCTTAGTATTTACATTTATGCTTGGGGGAGCTGGTTGTTATCAATCATACATTAATATTATGGATAAAAGAATGGGGCCACAAACATTAACTGGAAAAATAGATTATGTATGGAAAAGTCAAGGAATATTTTCTATGGGGAAAAGTTCTTATTTCAAAATAAACAACAAAATATTTTTAATACAAAATGAATTAATACAGGATATTTCTAAGGAAACAAATATTAAAGTTATTTATATGCCATTTTCAAAAACAATCATAAGCTTAGAAAAAACGAAATAAGGTATACATGGAAAATTTTTTTGATTATTTCAGCTTAGCAATTATGACTTTTTTTATATTCAAAGGTTATAAAAATGGTATTATTATTGAAATTGCTACAGGGGTTGGGATAGTCCTTGGTCTAATACTTGCAAAAACATTTTATTCTGATTTATCAACAAATATAAACTTTTTGATTGAAGAGAAATTAACAAGAGAAATATTATCTTTCTTAAGCTTATTTGTTTCTAGTATAATTCTTGCAAATGTTCTAGGTAGAATTTTCAAACAGATTCTCGGGTTAATGTTTCTTGGGCAAATAGATAAAGTTCTAGGAGGTTGTTTTGGGCTATTTAAATCAGTTCTAATTCTAAAAATAGTGATAATTTTAATAAGTAATCTGCCTATACAGAATCAATTAGTTGAGAGTGCTAACAATAGCTATGTTGAAAAAAATATCAATTTTAATGGAAATACTTTTTTGACAAATTTTAAAAATTTACTACCAAATGAAATCGGTGATCAATAAAATGAACCATCTCTTCTGTCTGTAATAAGAGTATATGGTCTCATTGCAATTTCATCTCTGATCTCTATCAAACATTTTAAACAAGAATCAGCATCATCATAACCAACATCATTGATAATTTCTAAGATTTTTTCGCCAGATTGTGCAAAACCAGGGAAATCTTTCTTGATTGTTTTTGAAAGGCCCTTCCACATTTCTGACGGATGTAAGAGTGAGTATTTAGCATAGATCAAAGAAAAAAATTGAAGTGTTGGGTGGCCAGAATTAGATAATCCATTATCATCATCTGGATTGAGCATTTTCAATAAATCTTTAAGTCCTTGATGTCGCTGTTCATTCTCCCAGTCCATATTAAAATCAATTTTTTCCATCATTTTTTCTGCATGTAAACTTAAAATAAATTCCTTAAGAGTCATTCGTGCTAATACTACACCCTCAGGTTCATCTTCATTATCATTATGCACAACATCAGGAAATTGATCAATTTTTTGTTTCACATGACACAACGCAGTACCAAGGATGTGAGGAATAGCATGAGTAGGAATATCAGATCGTAAATATATATATGGATTATCCTCTACCCATTGAATTCTAGATAGCAGACCATCGTCTTGTGGCAGTATAGTCAATTTGCGCTCTGATTCATTATCAACTTGTTCTTTTTTTGATTTTTCAGAAAACATATTTGCTAAGCTAACCATTAAAGATTCAAATAAATCATCTAACTGATCGCCAATTTCTCTTTCAAGTACTATCATTTCATTCCTTTACTAATAAATAAAATATATTAATTAAACAATATTATCTAGTTTTTTGTTAAAAAACAGCTAATTAATCAATCATTGGATAAGATCCTAAGATTTTTATCCAATCTGCAATTTTAGTAATTTCCTTAATTACATTTTTTAAAGGCTCATTTTCACTATGAGAATAAACATCCACTAAAAAGACGTATGTCCCTAACTTTGATTTTGTTGGTCTTGATTCAATTTTAGTCAAATTAAGCTTTTGCGACGAAAACAAATTTAATATTTCTACTAGTGATCCAGGCTTATCATGTTGAGTAGTAAATGCAATAGACGTTTTATCATTGCCTGTTGGAGAATTTAATGTTTTACCAATTACGACAAAACGAGTAAAATTATCAACATTATCAGCAAAATCTTTTTTATAAACCGTTGCACTATAATGTTCGGCAGCATGAGAAGAAGCAATCGCACATGCATTTTTAATAGATAAAGCCGATTCAACTGCTGCTGCAGTTGATGGAGAAGCTATAAGATCAATTTGGTTTCCAAGAGAAGCAATTGATTCCCTGCATTGAGCTAACGCTTGAGGATGAGAATAGATTGTATCAATCTGTTCTAAATCAATACCACTAGCACCTACTAAAAGATGATTAATCTTTACAACAAGTTCACTAAAAATTTTTAAATCATGTTTAGGATTAATCAGAATATCAATTACTTCGTTAACAGAGCCTTCTAAAGAATTCTCTATTGCACAAACAGCAAATTCAGAAATACCATTCTCAACGTTCATCATAGCTTCGTACATAGTATGAGAGGCTATGAATTGTGCATTAGGATTATATTGCAAAGCAGCAAATTCTGAATTCGTTCCTTGGGGTCCTAAATAGCTAATTGTAATATTACTCATGTAAAACCTCTATCCACATATCAAATGATTTTGAATCATTAAATTCAATAAACCCTACAGTTCCTAACTGTGGATTAAAATTATATGGTAACAATGCAGAACCAGAATTAATTATATATGATGATTCTGATATTGGTTGCACAAGTGGTACATGAGTGTCTCCTGCAACAACAATATCAACATTTTGATTAAATTTTTCTTGCATTTGATTATCTATGCTAATACCTAATCTTGAATCAAAAATAAACGAGTGTGTTAAGCCAATTGAAAAAGCATTGATATGTAATAATTGGTTTGTTTCAACACTAGGGTGGCTTGGCATAATCGGTCTTCCGCTGCTTCCGTCATCTCCATTGCCTCGACAAGCTAAAACTGGTGCAATTTCTTCTAGTTCTTTTAGTACAGATAAATCATGCATATCACCTGCGTGTAATATGAGATCTACGTCTTTAAAAATACTAAAAACTTCAGGCCATAAGCTTTTGCCAGCTTCAGGAATATGAGTATCAGATATTAATCCGATCAAATTAATATCATTTAGAAAATGTACACCGTTGTTACTCTTAAGTTTATCCAAATTATTGTTTCCTATAAGTATTAATTTTAACACAATATATTTGTATATTAATCTTATAATTAAGATAGCAATGATATATTTATATTATATATTTTATATTCCTTAATTAAAGAATATAAATTAAGTAAGGAAATTTCATGGCGGGTAAAACAAAAAAAAATTCAAAAAATAAAAATCTTGACCAACAGAAGTTAAATATTGGCCTTGCGCAAATGTTAAAGGGTGGAGTAATAATGGATGTGGTAACACCAGAACAAGCAAAACTAGCTGAAGATGCAGGTGCATGTTCAGTGATGGCCTTAGAGAGAGTACCATCAGACATACGTGCAGCAGGTGGAGTTGCAAGAATGAGTCACGTAAAACTAATCGAGTCTATATGTAAATCAGTAAGTATACCTGTAATGGCTAAAGTTAGAATAGGTCATTTTGTCGAAGCACAAATATTAGAGTCAATCGGAGTTGACTATATAGATGAATCAGAAGTTTTAACCCCTGCAGATGAGAAATTTCATATTCAGAAAATTGATTTCAAGACTCCCTTTGTTTGTGGTGCACGAAATTTAGGAGAAGCCACAAGAAGAATTAATGAAGGAGCTGCGATGATCAGAACAAAAGGTGAAGCAGGCACTGGAGATATTGTTGAAGCAGTGAGACATATGCGTACAATTAATGAGGAAATAACTGCTTTAAGTAAGATGAGTACAAATAAGCTTAATATGACTGCAAAAGAAATGAGAGTGCCAGTTGCTTTACTAAGAGACATTAAGAAAAACAAAAAACTTCCTGTTGTCAATTTTGCTGCAGGAGGCATTGCCACACCAGCTGATGCAGCTCTTATGATGCAACTTGGATCAGAGGGTGTATTTGTTGGTTCAGGGATATTTAAATCTTCTGATCAATATAGAGAACAATTGGCTATAGCAAAAGGTATTGTTAAAGCTGTAACAAACTTTGATAAACCTGATATCCTTCATGAGGCTTCTTCTAAAATAATAAGCACAATGAAGGGACAGTCAGCAGATAGTTTAGTCGAAAACGAAAAGCTTTCTATTAGAGGCAATTAAGCGAGAGGAACTTTGAAAAAAACTAAAAACTATCCAGTAGTTGGAGTCTTAAGCTTACAGGGAGATTTTCAAGAACACATTGAAATATTAGCGAAATTGCAGATTCGACATTTAAAGGTAACTAAAACTGAAGATTTGGATAAAATTAATGGTTTAATAATTCCTGGTGGAGAAAGCACAACAATAATCAAACTTTTAAAATCAAATGGTTTATTTAAAGAAACAAAAAAAAGAATCCGATCAGGATTACCAACTTGGGGAACATGTGCTGGAGCTATTATCCTTGCAAAAAACGTAACCGGTTTAAAATTAGAAACATTAAATATTCTTGAAATTAACGTTACAAGAAATGCTTATGGCCGACAAAAAGAATCATTCAAAGCAGATGTTAAGATACCAAAATTAAATAAAAAAAGGTTTCCAGGAATTTTTATCAGAGCTCCTAAAATAAATAAAATTTCAAATAAAATAAAAACAATCGCAAAATTAGAAAATGGTGAAATTGTAGGAATAGAGGAAGAAAATATTATGATTACAACTTTCCATCCTGAATTAACAAATGATCATAGTTTACATGAATATTTTTTGAACAAAATTTTGACATAGGAATAGAATGAAAAATAACACAAATATGGAAAATGAAATTAATAAATATATAAAAATTTTCCCCTTACCAATTCAAAAACAGATACAAGAACTAGACAAAAATGATCTAATTGAAATAATCATAGACTTGGGACGACCTTTTAAAGTCAGACTAAAAGATGAAGAATTTGAAATTTCAAAAAGAAAAGTAACTGCCAAAGATTTATTGCAAATTACAAAGAAAATTTCTGGATTTGGGGATGACAACCGTGCAGGATTAGAAAACACACTACACAGAATTTCAGCCATCAGAAATAGAGAACATAAAATAATCGGAATAACAGCTAGGGTTGGTAGAAGCATAGAAGGATCCGCTAAATTTATTCAAGATTATGCAGCATTAGGAAAGAGCATTTTACTTCTGGGCAAACCAGGTATAGGAAAAACAACTATGTTACGTGAACTTGCTAGGATATCCGCAGAAGATTTAAATAAAAGAGTAATTATAGTGGACACATCTAATGAAATTGCAGGAGATGGAGATATACCACATTATGGAATTGGTAATGCAAGAAGAATGCAAGTTGCATCAACAAATCTTCAACACAAAACAATGATTGAGGCAGTAGAGAACCACAATCCAGAAGTTATAGTGATTGATGAAATAAGCACAAAAGAAGAAACAGAAGCTGCTAGAACTATTGCAGAGAGAGGGGTACAGCTTATAGCAACTGCACATGGAAATCAATTATCTAATCTTATGCAAAACCCTATTTTATGTGATTTGGTGGGAGGAATAGAACCAGTTACATTGGGGGACGAGGAAGCAAAACGAAGAGGAACTCAAAAAATAGTTCTTGAAAGAAGAAGTCCGCCAACATTTGAAACATTGGTAGAAATAAAATCATTTAATAAAGTTGCGGTGTACAAAGATACGGCAACGACTATAGATAAGATTTTAAGAGGCAGTAAGGTATCACCTGAAGTGAGAGAAATGGATAATAAACTCAATATAAAAGTGAGCAAACAAGCACAACAGGACAAAAACGACAACAAAATACAAATAAAAAAAATCCATGCTTATGCAATAGATAAAACAAGAGTCCAAGAAGTCATCGATGAATCAGCCTTACCCTTTAATATTACGAGCAAAATAGAAGATGCTGATCTAGTCATTACACTACGCCCACATTTTCGAAGTAAAAAAGGGCCATTGCGAGAGGCAGAAAACAACAATATTCCTATCCATATTTTACGTAATAATACTCGCACACAAATATTTCAAGTTTTATCAAAAGTAGAAATAAGTGATCTCAAAAAAAGACAAAGTGATAATATAAACGCAAAATTAGAAGAAGTATCAGGATTACAAGAAGAGTTAGAAAAACAATATGGTTAACAAAAAAGGAATATTCATCACTTTTGAAGGAGGAGAAGGTGCAGGTAAATCAACTCAAGCAAAGTTACTTGAAAAACATTTAAAAAATAGTGGGAAAAAAGTACTCTTGTTAAGAGAACCTGGGACAACAGCCATAGGCGAAAAATTAAGAAAAATTATCAGTAAAAATACTGAAGAGCTTGATCCTCTTACAGAATTATTTTTATTTTCTGCCGCTCGTAAAGAATTAATAAATAAATTTATTAATCCAGCTTTAACAAAAAATACAATAGTAATATGTGACAGATATATAGATTCAACTATTGCATATCAGCATTATGGGAGAAATATTAATTTGAAAACTATCCAATCAATCATAGCGTTGACTACTGTTAATCTGATGCCAGATCTGACTATATTATTAGACATAAACTATAAAGAAATGCTTAAGAGAAAACCGAACAATCTAGATTATTTTGAAAGGGAAGATGAAGAATTTCATAAAAAAATTCAAAATGGTTATAATAAGTTAGCAAAACAAGATCCAAAAAGATGGAAAAAAGTAAATGCAACTTTGCAAGAAAAAGAAATATCTCAAATAATTATTAAAACTGTAAATCAACTGGAGTTATAGTGAAGGTCAAAGTAACGGTACCAGCAACAAGCGCAAATCTTGGACCAGGATTTGACACTATGGGCTTAGCATTAAATTGGAAATATGAATATACTATTGCAACTACCATAAAAGACAACCAGCAGGATATTAAATCTAAAATGGTGCAAAAGGGATTTAATAGTATTTATAGATTATATGGTCAAAAAAAGACTCCAAATATTAAAATTAACTCCTCGAACAATATACTCATTGGAAAAGGGCTAGGCACATCAGCAGCATGTTATTTAGCGGGCATTGAAGCTGCTAATATTTTTCTTAAATTTCCATTTACTGACGAACAAAAATTAAAGCAAGCTATAACAATTGAGGGACATGCGGACAATGTTTTGCCAGCATATTATGGAGGATTGCAGATAATTGTAAAAAATGAAAACTCCAATGAAATATCAAATTTCAAAATAAAGGTTAATAATAAGATAAAACTATTAGTATTAGTGCCATCCTTTTCAATGCCTACTAAAAAAACAAGAAAATCAATAAAAAAAATAGTACCGATCAGCGATGCTGTTTTCAATATGAGTCGTGCTATATTGCTATCACATGCACTCGAAACAGGTAAATATAAATACTTGAAAGAGGCCACAAAAGATACACTACATCAAAAAAATCGTAGTAAGTTTTTTCCTGGCATGTATCAAATATTTGATACTGGAATAAAAAATGGCGCTCATGGCATATATTTATCAGGTGGTGGACCAACAATAGGTGCGTTTGTAACAAATAACGAGGAAAAAATAGGCCAGGCTATGGGAAATGCTCTCAATGATTCTAATAGTATAATAAAACTATGTAAAATTATCAATTCAGGTATAAAAGTAGAGTAATGACATAAATCATGAAAATTGAAGTAATAAAATTTGGTGGAACATCTGTAGCAGACGCAAGTAAAATAAGACACGTAGCAGGCATTATAGAAGAAAAAGTGCAAAAAAATATAAAAACCATTGTTGTTGTTTCAGCGATGGGAGAATCAACAGACCAGCTTCTTGCACTAGCTAATGAAGTTAGTAAGGACCCAAACCCTCGCGAGCTTGATGTTCTTCTGTCTACAGGAGAAATAGTAACTTCAACTCTGCTGTCCATGCAATTAAACACCATCTCTATTCCAACCATAAGCCTAACAGGCATTCAAGCAGGAATAAGAACAGACGATGCTTATGGTCGTGCACGCATAGCAGATATCAATACAACAAGAATAATCAAAGAACTAGATAAAAAAGATGTAGTTGTAATCGCTGGTTTTCAAGGTTTCTCTGATGAACAAGACGTAACAACACTAGGTCGCGGTGGTAGTGACACTACTGCTGTCGCACTAGCAGTTGCTTTAAAAGCAAATAATTGTGAAATATACACAGACGTTTCAGGAGTATTCACAGCAGATCCTAGATTATGTATAAAAGCAAAACCATTAAGTCATATTGGGTATGAGGAAATGTTAGAAATGGCAACAACGGGAGCAAAAGTTATACATTCTAGAGCAGTCGAAGTAGCAGCAATTAATCTCATGCCTTTAAAAGTAAAAAACACTTTCGATCAAAAGCAGAAGGGGACTATAATACAGTCAGAGTCAAATATGGAAAATATAAATAAAGTTAGAGGCATTGCACATCAAAGCCAAATAGGAAAAATAACTATTAAGGGCGTGCCAGACAAACCTGGAATAGCTTCAAGTGTTTTTCAACCACTTGCTGAAGCAAATATTCCTGTGGATACAATCGTACAAAATTCATCTTCAGAAAACTTAACGGACTTAACATTTACCGTAGCAAGTGAGGACTTAGATAAAGCAAGTAAGGTATCTGAAAAAACAGTTAAAAGCATTGGGGCAAAAAGTTTAGATTCTACAAATGAAGTAGGGTCAGTTTCAATAATTGGGACTGGGATGACATCTAGTCCAGGTTATGCAGCAACAATGTTTGAAACTTTATTTGCTAAAAAAGTCAACATAGAAATTATTTCCACTTCAGAAATAAGAATAACCTGTGTTGTCAATAAAGAGAGCGTAGAAACAGCTATTAACGCACTTCATGATGCATTTAAATTAGACGTTGAATAAATAAAAAAACTACTAGATATATACAGGCAATTGGTTTAATATTCTATTCCCAAGTAAATGATATAGCGCATATGCAATTGCGCAATTAGTAGTTAGAATTGTATGTTTGTTCACTTACACACCCACACAGAATACTCTTTACTCGATGGTATGTCTAAAATTAAAGACATAGTCACTGCTGCTAAGTCTCACAACCAAACAGCTTTAGCAATCACAGATCACGGTGTTATGCATGGAGCTTTAGAATTCTATTTTGAATGCCAGGCTCAGGGCATCAAACCAATTATTGGTCTAGAGGCATATGTTGCTAAAAGCAAGCTTCAAAATAAAGATAATTCTGAACGTTCCCCATACCACCTAACATTGCTCGCAAAAAACAATATTGGTTACAACAATCTACTAAAATTATCTTCAATATCACATCTAGAAGGATTTTATTATCGCCCAAGAATTGATAGAGAAGTCCTGGAAAAACATAATGAAGGTTTAATTGTCCTTTCGGGTTGTCCTTCTGGTGAATTAATGACTCATTTACAAAATGAACAAGAAAAAGATGCAATAGAAACAATTCAATGGTACAAAAAAGTTTTTGGCGACAACTATTTTATTGAAATTCAAGAACATGATCAACAACAATTTTCTCGTTTGACACCTAAGTTAATAGATTTAGCTAAAGCCAACAACATAAAGTTGGTTGCTACTAATGACTCTCATTACACATCAAATGAACAACATAAATTTCACGATCTGCTTTTATGTATTGGAACAAACACAACAATTGATGATCCTAAAAGATTTAAATTAGACGGCGATTCCTTTTACTTAAAAACATCTGAAGAAATGGAAAAATTGTTTCAATATATACCTGAGGCAATAAAAAACACACAAATGATAGCAGATGAAGTAGATATTCAATTAGAGTTTAATCGGACTTTATTACCACAAGGTGAGACTGATGCTGAACGATCACCAACAGAACAACTAAAATATCTCTGTCAAGAAGGACTTAAGAACAGATACAGTGAGGTTAATGCAAAACAAACTGAGCGTTTAGATTATGAATTAAGGATCATTGAAGAAACAGGGTTTGTTGAATATATATTAATTGTAAATGACATTGCCCAATATGCAAAAAACAAAAAAATCAGAATAGGGGTTAGGGGATCTGCTGCTGCTTCTATGATTCTGTATTGTCTTGGAGTAACCAATATCGAACCTACTCAATATGATCTTGTTTTTGAGAGATTTTTGAATCCAGAACGAAAAGAAATGCCCGATGTTGATTTTGATTTTCCTGACGACAAAAGGGATGAAATAATTCAATACACTGCAGAAAAATATGGACACGACCGTGTTGCTCAAATAATTACTTTTGGTAGGATGGGCGCAAAGGCATCCATTCGAGACGCAGGTCGTGCACTTGGTATGGCATATGACAATGTCGATAAAATTGCAAAACTTGTTCCTGACGTTTTAAACATTTCTATACAAGAAGCAATAGATTCTACTCCGGAAATGAATGAGCTTTATAAAAACGATGCTGTTGTAAAAGATTTACTTGATAATGCTCTTGGCATCGAAGGAGTTGCCAGGCATGCCAGTACGCATGCAGCAGGAATAGTGATTTCTGCTGAACCTTTAGAAAAAATTGTTCCTTTGCAGAGACCTACGTCTACTAAACAATCTAACACAAGCGAAATTGTTCCTACTACACAATTTGCTATGGATGACATAGCAAAAATTGGACTTTTGAAAATGGATTATTTGGGTTTAGCCAACTTAACAGTACTAGAAAAGGCTTTAACTTTTATCAAAGATACAAAAAATATTGATTTGGATCTGGATAATTTGGAAGATGGAGATCCTAAAACTATTGAATTATTTTCCGAAGCAAAAACTTTTGGTATTTTCCAAATGGAAAGTGCTGGAATGCGCTCTTACGTAAAAGAATTAAAACCTCAAAATATTGTAGAAATTGCTGCAATGGTTGCGTTATATAGACCCGGCCCCATGGAGCAAATACCAAATTTTATAGATGTAAAACATCGTCGCTCCACACCAAACTACCTTCATGATGATCTTGCCCCAATTTTAGACGAAACCTATGGTGTAATAACATACCAAGATCAAGTCTTGCAAATTGTTCGCATATTCGCTGGTTATTCTTTAGGACAGGCGGATGTAATGAGAAAAGCTATGGGTAAAAAAATACCTGAGGTTATGGCAGCTGAAAAAGAAAGATTTATGTCAGGTGCTTCAGAAAAGGGCTACGATGAAAAAATATCAGAAGAAATTTTTAATTTAATAGAACCTTTTGCTGGTTATGCTTTTAATAAAGCTCATGCTTTTTCTTATGCAACAATTGCTTATCAAACTGCTTATTTAAAGGCTCATTATCCTGTTGAGTTTATGGCTGCTGTTTTGTGCACTTCTGGAAACAGCATAGGTAACAACCAAGACAAAATATCACCTACTCTTGGTGAGTGCAGAAAACTTGGAATTAATATATTGCCACCAGATATAAATAAATCTGAAGTTAATTTTTCTATCGAAAAAGAGGCAAATAATGCTGATAGTATAAGATTTGGCTTGAGTAGAATAAAAAATGTTGGGTCTGCGACCGCTGAACAAATTGTTTTAGAAAGAAAATCTAATCAAAACTATGCCTCTTTAGAAGATTTTTCAAGAAGATCTGCTTCAAAAGTTATAAATAAGCGTGTCATAGAATCCTTAGGTAAATGTGGGGCTTTTGATTGTTTAGCTGATCGCAATAATGTTGTTGATAGCACTGAACAAATAATTGGCTTAAACCATATGGAAAGGAAACTTAAAGACACTGGACAAAAATCAATGTTTGATCTTTTTGGAGATGAACAAATAATGCCTCTTCCAAAATTAGAACTTATACAGAGCAATTATTCGAAAGATCAATTTGGTGCATGGGAAAAAGATTTAACTGGTTTTTACTTTTCAGAACATCCTTTTTTAAAAGCATCTGAAAACATTTCATCTTATCTAACTGTTGATATAGTTAATATCAACGAAAACCTTTCTAATTCAAATCAAAGAGTTGCAGGAGTCTTGAAAAAAGTTGATTTCAGAACAACTAAATATAATAAAAAATTTGCTATATTCGAACTTGAAGATTTAACAGAAAGTAAAGAGTTTGTTATATGGCCAGAAAAATTACAAACTTTTGAGTCTCTATTAATTCCAGGCAATGTGCTTTTAATTGATATTTTAATTCAAAACAGAAATCGTGGTTTATCGTTGCAAACAAATTCTATATATGCCTATGATCGTGATTCTCAAAAAGTTATTGGTTTAGATGAAAAAGATTTAAAAAAAATCAGACCGGTAAAAAGTACAAATTTTCGAAATCCAAATCAAATAACAAATAATAATATACAAAGTTTAAATAATTTAGACAACAAATCTACTAAAACTGAAGGCCTCAACATCTATATTGATGAAACTATAGATATACAATCTGATAAAAGACGTCTTTCTAGAATTTTTAATTTAATAAACGACAAACCTGGAAGCACACCAGCATATTTGCACATAAATAGTCTTAATGGTCAGAAACAGTCTTTGTTTCTCATCAATGTTTCTGTAGACGAGCACTTAATTCGTGATATAAAAATATTATTAGGTGTTTTAGGTGAAATTATTTATCAAAAAGATAGTGTTTCATCAGTTTCTGCCATTTAAACTAAGAGCATTGAAATAGTTTCTTGAAGTAAATATTAAATGAAAAAAATTATTCTATTTATATTGTTATTTTTATTAATAACTTTGCTTTTGCTAGAGACCTTCAATCATACCTTGTCTGATAATTTTGGAGTAAAAACTCAAACTATCACGTCTCTAAAAAATGATAAAACTATAACCCCTACTGTGAGCGTCACAAATAATTCTAGTAATGTTTCTTCAGAAAAAACGGAAAACCCAGAACAGCCTCTGATTGTAAGTAACAATGTTTATGTTTCTATTTTTCCTGAAATAATAAATAATGGTGAATTTTTTAAAGTTTCTTTAAGTGAAAATGTTAATCCTCTTTCTTCTATAAAATTTCAAGATAAAAAATATCCGATTTTTAAAGATAATGTTGGTAAATTTTCTAGTATTGTGCCTGTTCCTCTTTCTACAACAGAGGGTTCTTATAAAATTTTTGTTGAAGGTTTAGAAAAACAAGAAGTAATTTATGAAAACATTAGTGAAATTAAAATATTGAATAAAGAACGAGGATTTGATTATGTTAATTTGTCGAATGAAGTAATTGCATCTTCTTTTTCTAAGGAATCAGTTAAAGAAGATGCAGAAATAAGAGCAGAAACTTCTGCTTTATTTAGTGTTGGAAATTATTGGAGAGGGGCCTTCACAATGCCTTGTGAAGGTGAAATTTCTACAATGTTTGGTGTGGGGCGCTCTTATAACAACCAACCTGTTTCCTCGTTTCATCTTGGTTTAGACATAGCTGCGGATCAATACACCAAAATTAATGCTCCTGCTAAAGGCATAATTAAATTGGTTGTAGCATCTCCTTTACGAGGATTAATGGTTTATGTAGATCATGGACTTGGTGTTCAATCTAGTTTTTCTCACTTGGACTCTGTTTTTGTTAAAGCTGGTGACGTTGTTACAAGAGGAACTTTACTGGGCACCGTAGGATCATCTGGTGCATCTACAGGGCCTCATTTACACTGGGAAGTTTCGGTGTGGGACATTTATACCGATCCATTTGTTTGGACAACTACATCTTTGTTTGATTAATTGTATCTATGTTATCTCGCCATATACATAAAGAATAAACACCTACAATACTTGCTGTTTCAACTCTTAATACTTTTGGACCTAAGGATACTGACATAATGCCCAAGTCTTCAATCTGTTCAATCTCTTTTTCCGTCCAATCTCCTTCTGGACCAACGAAATAAGTGATTTGATTTTCTTTTTTTTCTGTTTGTAGTTCATTTATTTTTTTTGTTAAATGTTTTGTGGCACTAATCACTGCTGCAATTTTAATACCCTTTATTTCTTCTATGTGTGTTTTTTTTATTACTGGTATTGTAGTTCTTCCCGACTGTTCTGCAGCTTGTATTGCAATTTGTTGCCATTTCTTGATTCTGCCAATTCCAGCATTCATAATTGAACGCTCTGCTTCTAAGACAAAAATAGAATCTACGCCTAATTCAGTAGCTTTTTCAATAATCCAGTCTCCGCGTTTTCCTTTGGGAAAGGCAACAGCTAAATTAATTTTATATTTAGATATCTTTGCTACATTTTTTTTTAAAATCTTTAAAGATATTTTGCTATCAGTTATTTTATCGATTTCTGTTATAAATATATTTGAATATTGATCGAAGATCTCCAATTGATCTCCTTTTTTTAGTCTTAGTACATTTTTAATCTTGTGAATTTGGGGTTTATTTTCAATAACTGGTCGATCATTTTTAAAAAAATCTATTACATAGATCCTATTCAAAATCCACACCAAACTTGTTTAAAACAGAAAGTTCTTCTGGTATTTTTTTTAAATCAACAGTTAGAGTTCCACCTAACTCTTTTATTAGTTCCTTTTGTTCGTTTGTAATTTTTTTAGGAATAATAATATTAGCAACAACAATCAACTCACCCAATGAATGACTGTTTAATCTTGGCATACCTTTTTTCTTAATCCTAAATAATTGTCCGTGCTGTATGCCTGGTTTAAATTTCATTTTATGTTCTTTGTCTTCATTGATTAATGGAATCTCCTTTTCAAATCCTATAATTGCATCAGGGACACTGATAGCCATTTCATACACAAGATTGTCTTCAATTCGTTTAAAGGTTTCATGCTCCATCACATTAATATGAATATATAAATCTCCAGGGACACCACCCCTTATCCCAGAGTTGCCTTGATTAGATATTCTAATTTTTTGTCCCGATCTTATCCCTTTGGGTATATCTAAATCTTTTGTAGATTCTTCAAGTTTGATTCCAAAACCACTACATTTTTCACAAGGATCAGTAACAACTTTACCTTGTCCTGTACACATATTGCAGCTCATAACATTTACAAACTGTCCAAAAAGCTGTCTTTCAACTCTTCTAATTTCCCCAGTACCATTACATTCGTTACAGTCTCCAAGCTGTGCGCCATTTTTTTGACCAGTATTCTTACATGCTGAACATGCAATATTGTGTTCATATTTTATTGTTTTATTGGCTCCTTCATGTACTTCTTCTAAAGATACTTGTAATTCAACTGCTATATCCGTGCCTCTTAAATTGGTTTGTTTTTGAGAGTTTGAAGTACCTTGAAAAAAAGCATCAAATATATCTCCAAGTCCTCCAAAATTACTAAAGTCCGAATAGTTTGTTCCGTCGTTAACAACTCCTTCCATTCCAAAAGAATCATACCGTGCTTTTTTTTCTGGATCAGAAAGAATATTGTAGGCAAAGGAAACTTCTTTAAATTTTTCTTCTGCATCATCGTCTTTATTTTTGTCAGGATGATATTGCATAGCTAATTTTCGAAATGACTTTTTGATGTCCTCAGGTGAAGCATCTCTAGTCAAATCCAAAATTGAGTAAAGCTCTTTATTTGTCATAGATATTCACTTATACCTCTCGAAATTCTCCATCTACTGCCTCAGGCTCCTCTGAACCCTCGGGTTCTTCTTGATCAGCAGTTTCTGTTTGTTCTCCCTGAGGTTCTTGCTGTGAGTACACAGCCTCACCAAGGCCCTGTATTTCTGTCATAAATTTTTCTAAACTACCTTTGATATTTTCAATATCATCTCCTTCTAAAACGCTTTTTAAATCTGCAATAGACGATTGAATTTTTGTTTTAAGCTCCTCGTCAATTTTATCTTCGTTTTCTTTTATGGTTTTTTCTGTCTGATAAATTGCAGTCTCTGCTTGATTTCTAATTTCAACAGATTCTTTTCTTTTCTCATCATCGCCAGCAAATTGTTCTGCTTCTTCTCTCATTTTTTGTACTTCATCATCAGACAAACCTGATGCAGCTTGAACAGTAACATTTTGCTCTTTTCCAGTTCCCTTATCTTTTGCTGAAACCTTTAAAATTCCATTAGCATCGATATTAAATTCAACTTCAATTTGTGGAACCCCCCTTGGTGCTGGTAAAATACCATCAAGAATAAATCGGGCTAATGATTTATTATCATTTGCCATAGATCTTTCCCCCTGCAAAACATGTATCTCAACAGAAGGCTGATTATCAGCTGCAGTAGAAAAAATTTGGCTGGCTGATGTTGGAATAGTTGTATTTCTTTCAATCAAAGCTGTGGAAACTCCTCCTAGCGTCTCTATGCCTAATGATAGAGGGGTTACGTCTAATAATAATACGTCTTTAACGTCTCCCTTTAGAACGCCTGCCTGAATAGCGGCTCCTGCAGCAACAACTTCATCTGGATTAACTCCCCTGTTTGGTTCTTTCTTGAAGTATTCAGAAACCTTTGATTGTACAAGGGGCATTCTTGTCATGCCTCCTACTAAAACAATTTCATTAATTTCTTCTATTCCAAGACCAGAATCTTCTATTGCCTTTTTCATAGGCTCTAACGTTCTTTCAACCAAACTTAAAACTAATTGTTCGAACTTTGATCTTGTAATATTAATAACTAAATGTTTTGGTCCAGATGAATCTGCGGTAATAAAAGGAAGGTTTACTTCGGTTTGTTGTGCAGAAGATAGCTCTATTTTTGCTTTTTCTGCTCCCTCCTTCAATCTCTGAAGAGCCATTCTGTCTTCTGAAAGATCAATGCCTTGCTCTTTCTTAAATTCATCCACTAAATAATCTATAAGAGTGTTATCAAAATCATCACCACCTAAAAACGTATCTCCGTTAGTTGCTTTAACTTGGAACGTGCCGTCTCCAATTTCTAGAACAGATACATCAAATGTTCCTCCTCCTAAATCATAAACTACAATATTTTGATCTTCTTTTTTATCTAGCCCATACGCCAAAGAGGCAGCTGTCGGCTCATTAATAATCCGTAATACTTCAAGGCCTGCAATTTGACCAGCATCTTTTGTAGCTTGTCTTTGAGCATCATTAAAGTAAGCTGGTACCGTTATAACAGCATCAGTAACTTCTCCATTTAAATATGCTTCTGCATCTGCTTTGAGCTTCTGTAAAATCATTGCACTAACTTCTGGCGGGGAAAAATCTTTTTCACCCATTTTGATAGCAGCGTCGCCATTTTTTCTTGCTAAAATTTCGAAAGGTGCAATTTTAGCAAAGTCTTTAATATGAATGTCGTCAAATTTTCTACCCATTAATCTTTTAATAGAAAAAATAGTGCCTTCAGGATTAGTTACTGCTTGTCTTTTCGCTAATGTGCCTACTAGTCTTTCCCCATCTTTTCCTAAAGCAACCATTGAAGGGGTAGTTCGAGTTCCTTCTGTGCTGTTTATAATATGTGGCTCTCCGCCCTCCATAACTGCGACAACAGAGTTTGTTGTTCCAAGATCAATTCCTATAACATATCCCATTTTTTTACCTCCTAATTAATTTAATTTTTCTTCTTTTGACCAACAATTACTTTTGCTGGTCTTACGATTAGCTCATCCATACAAAAACCCTTTTGTATGACTTCTAGAATTTTATTTTCTTTGCCATCTACGTGTCCAATAGCTTCATGCAGGCTAGGATCAAAATCAATTTTTGTATCAATTTCAACAACCCCTTCTTCTTCTAATATATTTAAAAACTTCTCTTTAATTAATAAAATTCCTTCGATCCATTTTTCTTGTTTTATAGTTGTTTTTTGTTCGTTTTGCATATCACTATTGGAAGATATTGCTCGTTCTATATCATCAAGAACAGGCAAAACGCTTCCTACAACATCAATGGTTATCCGTCTTTGTCTTTCTTTTCGCTCCTCATCAACTCTTCTTTTTAAATTTTGATAATCGGCAATTGCACGCATCTTCTGATTTATGCAATCTTCCATTTCTTTACTAAGCTCCTCTATTGTCTCTTTTGAGGTGTCTTCGGTAGTATTGTCGTCGTTATCTTCAATAAACACATTTCCTCCAATTTTTTATTAATACGAAAGCAGCTCTGACACATACCTAACTAAAGGTATAACTTTCCCATATCTCATCCGCTTAGGTCCTATAACCATAATTCTTCCTGTAGTTACTCCTCGAAGAGAATAATTTGCTGAAATAATACTAAGTTTATCAAAGCTGTTTACAGGGATCTCGTCTCCAATAGACACACTAACAATTTGCTGTGATAAATTATCCTCAATTAAAAGAGAATTATATTTTATATAATCAAGATTTTCATATATAGAAAGCATTGATTCTTTTGTAGAAAATTCTGGCTGTGCTATTAGCCCAGGCAAGCCTTCAAGAAATATTTCTTGATTGGCGGCCAATGTTTCCCCTTCAATAATTAATTGTATAGAATGAATTAAGTAGTCTTGATCAAATTCACTTAATAAAATTGGATCTTGAAAAATCTTATTCACTTGATTGGTTAAAAAGTCTATATCTGGAGCATTTTTAATTAAATTAGACCGATTTTTATCAACTAGCCTTTTTTCAACTGTACCATCATTAAAAACAACTAAAACTAACAATCTTTCAGGCAAAATATCAAAAATCTTTATATCGTTCATTTGTGCAATTTCTTGTTTTTTTGTAATTAAAACAACATTACCAACAATTGATGATAAAGTAGAAGCTGTAATTGCTAATCTACTGTCAATATTGCCATGAACCTGAGACATCTGATGCTCAATCGTAAATCTTTCTTTAAAAGAAAGAGGCTCTTCGCTCATTATTGCTTTGACATAATGCCTGTATCCTAAATCGCATGGCACTCTTCCAGATGAGGTGTGCTTGTGAGTAATATATCCTTCGTGCTCTAAGATTGCTAAATCGTTTCTTATTGTTGCAGACGAAACAGACAGCTCATTGGACTTAGAAAGCGTATTTGAGCTCACAGGAGAAGCTGTATCAATATAATTTTCAACAACCATGCCTAAAAGTGTTCTTTTTCTTTGAGTAAGCAATATTATTCCCTGTAATTATACTAATATATTCATAATTAGCACTCTAATAGCTAGAGTGCTAATTAACAAATTACTATACATTTTATACTTGCGTCAATCCTAATACAAAAATCTATGTACTATTTTATTTATTTAAGATAATATGTTTAAAACCCATGGAGTAGGACTTGCAAACAACGATTACCGGCTTAGGCTCATATTTGCCAGAGAAAATATTATCTAATTTTGATTTAGAAAAATTAGTTGATACCAGTAATGAATGGATACTAGAAAGGACTGGTGTTTCCGAGCGCCGTATTTTAAGTGAAGAAGAATCTTCTAGTACAATGGGAGCAAAAGCCGCTGTTGCTGCAATGAACACCGCTGACATAAAAGCAGATTCAGTGGACTTAATTATTGTAGCGACTTGTTCCCCTGATGGCATGTTCCCCTCTACAGCAAATAGGATACAGGCAATTATAGGTGCAAAAAATGCAGTTTGTTTTGATGTAAACTCTGCTTGTAATGGTTTTTTATCAGGATTAATTATAGGAAGCAGCCTCATTAACTCAAATCAATATACTAATGCGTTGATTATAGGATCTGAAGCGCTGTCTAGGCTTGTAGATTGGTCAGACAGAAATACTTGTGTCTTGTTTGGTGATGGCGCTGGTGCAGTAATGCTTGAAAAGAGCAAGAACAATTCTTTTGGTATAGTTGATTTTCGTTTTGGTTCAGATGGTGATAATGGAGACCTTCTCTTCGCAACTGGCCCTGGTTCAATAAAAAATGAACTAGTAAAAGAAGCTAAAATAATTATGGACGGCCAAAACGTATTTAAACATGCAGTAAACACCATGTCTACAGTAACAAAACAATTGCTAAAAGAAACAAATTTAACTGTTGATGACATTGATTTATGTATTCCACATCAAGCAAATATTCGCATATTAAACGCAATAGCCAAAAACTTAGCAATAAATGAAAAAGCAATGTTCTCTAATGTCAGTAAATACGGCAACACTTCTGCTGCAAGCATACCTATAGCCCTTACTGAAGCTTTTTATGCTAATATGTTGAATGAAGGGGACACTTTGCTGTTCACTGCTTTTGGTGCTGGATTGAATTGGGGTTCTGTTATTTTAAATTGGGGTCAGATAAATAATCCGGAGAAATAAATATGGATATTAATTGGTTTGGTAAATCGGCAATGAGGATTAAAAGCAAAAAAGGTGCAATTATATGTGATCCTTGTCCAAAAACTAAAACTGAAGACATGAAAAGACCAGTAGCTGACGCAATCACTATAAGTTCATATGATGAAGAGAAATATTTTATTAAAGGAGTAAAAGGCGATCCGTTACTAATTAATGCTCCTGGAGAATTTGAAATATCTGGGATACAAATACAAGGATATACTTCACTAGATGTAAAAAATCAAACAAATTTATTCTATTGCTTTGAGGTAGAAGGAATAAGGATACTTTATATTGGTAATTTGGTTAATACTGATGATTTGTATAACATAGATTCAATAACTAATATCGATATACTTGTTTTGGCAATAGAATCGAATACTGGAAAGAATATAGCTGAGTTAGATAGGCTAACTAGGGCAATAGATGCAAAAATTATAATTCCAATAGACTACGTTGTTAAAGGAGCAAAAAAAACAAACTTAGAAGATTTTAAAAAATCACTTAGTCTTGAAATAGAAGAAGTTGACGACAAATTTTCAATCAAGAAAAATGAAATTGAGGAGAAATCTAAAATTATTTTATTAAATAAAAAATAAGTTTAGCAAAAATCACAGAAAGTTAGATTTGTTCTTGGTATGTAGTTTAATGGATTTTGCAGTTGCCCGTTTCTTCTTAATTCGAAATGCACATGTGGACCAGTTGATCTCCCTGTAGAACCATTTAAGCCAATAATTTCTCCACGACTAACTTGTTGCCCAACATTAACCCAAATTTTATTTAAATGAGCAACACGTGAAACAAATCCTCCTGGGTGCCTAATGTCTACATAATATCCATATGAACAGCATGGATCCCCTCCAGCAAATATAACAGTACCGGAATTTGTAGCGACAACTGGTTCATTCATTAAGGCACCAATATCAATACCTGTAGGATGCCAATATGTCATAACTGAGGTGATTGGTCCTTCAGCTGGCCAAACAAATCCAGCAGCAGATGCTTCTTTTTGTAAAATATTATTAGTAATTCCAGAAGTATCAGTAGCGATTTTTGGTTGAATGCCATTAACAACTAAAATTGTTACATTTTCTTCAATGAAGTTTGGGTCATATATATTGTTTGAGGAAAAATCAATAATGTCATCAGAGTTTGCATTATATTTTAATGCTATCTCAGAAAGTGTTTCACCAAAAGTAACGTCATGTAGAATACCTTCAACTGAGGGAACTCTAACCATATCACCAAGTTGAATAACATCATTTTTATTAGTTAAATGGATATTGTTCCATCTGATATATTTCGGCTCAACATTAAATTTGTCAGCTATTCCAATAATAGAGTCACCTGCTTGTATCTTATATCTAAAGTATTTAGGTACCTGCTCCGGTTCCTTGATAAAAACACTGCTTGTGTTCTGGTTTTTTTTCTTCTGTTCTTCAAGAATGCTATCAGTCATAGATTGTGTTAAATCTATGGTGTTTTCAATTTTTTTTATGCTAACTCCAGAAGATTCAATTGTTGAAGATGATGTTCCTGGTGCAAATAATTGATTGGAACTTGTGTTTTGCTGTTGATAAATTGAAAAAGATAATTGTTTTTTGTCTTTTACTTGATTTTCTTGAGCATCAATTTGCTTTATATCAAGTGTGTTAAAGACTGAAATTAAAGAGATGAATAAAATAACAATTGATAAATGTTTTAATGTATTTAAATCAAAGTAATCGTTAACTAGCTTTTTAACAATACCCAATTAATAACCTCTACTATACTTTTGCATCCTTCAGTGTTAAAAGAAATTCAGCATTATTTTTCGTTTTACTCATTCTTTCTAATACTCTTTCGGTTGCATCACTAGTGTCTTCTTCCAGCATAGCAGCCATTCTTCGTAATAACCAAACAGACTTAAGATCTTCCTCAGAAAACAATAAGTCTTCTCTTCTTGTTGATGAGGCCAACACATCAATTGCAGGATAAATCCTTTTTTCTGCTAGTCGCCTGACTAAACGCACTTCCATGTTTCCGGTTCCTTTAAATTCTTCAAAAATAACATCGTCCATCCTTGAACCAGTTTCAATAAGACACGTTGCTATAATTGTTAATGAGCCACCTTCTTGGGTGTTTCTTGCAGCACCAAAAAACTTTTTAGGAGGGAAAAGTGCAATCGGATCCATGCCTCCAGATAAAGTTCTACCACTAGTTGGCATAGCTAAGTTGTAGGCTCTTGCAAGTCTAGTGACAGAGTCCATTAAAATAACAACATCTGTTCCTGCTTCAACCAATCGTTTTGCTCTTTCTAGTGCAACTTCTGTTACTCTAGTATGATCTTCAACAGGCTCATCAAAAGTTGATGCAATTACTTCACCTTGTACAGACCTTCTCATATCAGTAACTTCTTCTGGTCTCTCACCAATCAAGAGAACCATTAAGTGTATGTCTTTATTATTGCTTGTTATTCCATTAGCTATAGATTTTAACAACATAGTTTTACCGGCTTTTGGAGGGGAAACTATTAATGCTCTTTGTCCTTTTCCAACTGGAGAGAAAATATCAACAATTCGTTGTGATAGGCTATCATTAGGATCATCGGTTTCCAAAATAATCTTGTCATCTGGAAAAATAGGAGTGAGATCTTCAAAGTTTGGTCTTCTTTTTGCCTCCTCAGATGTCATATCATTAACTCTCTCTACTCGTAATAAACCATAGTATTTTTCTTGATCTTTTGGTGATCTGACTAAACCTACAACATAATCCCCGCTTCTTAGTCCAAGCTTTCTTATCTGCGATTGAGAGACATACACGTCACTTGGTCCTGGTATTAATTTGTTGCTTCTTAAAAAACCAAATCCGTCGTCAACCACAGTTAAAACACCACCTGCAATAATGGCACCGTTTTTCTCACTTTGTTTCTTTAAAATACTGTAAATCAACTCTTGTTTAGATAGATTTTCTGCAAACTCAACTAATTTTTCTTCTGCAATGGAAATTAATTGATCTCTTTGAGTATTTTCTAGATCTGAAACATTTATTGGATTTACTTTTGGATCAATCTCTAAATCATTATTATTATGAATCTTTTTTTTCCTAGAAATAGATTTTGCTTTTAAGCTACTTTTTTCTGATTCCATTAATCAAAATTACCCTTCTTTTAATATAACTTTCTAAATTTGTTTTACTAGTTAAAATTTGTTTTACTAATTAAAAATAGTATTGGGAGTTGCCAAAAAGATAGTTATAAAATTTTTGTAGTTCACTTGGACAATTAGAGTTTACAAACGTTGTTCTTAATAGACAAGTAAAAATACTAAATAACATTAAAAAATTTAAATTACTATTTTGATTTATTTTTTAGCTTACTTGTTTGTTTGTTTTCAGAAAACAAAATCGAAGCTTCCACAAAAGCACTAAATAACGGATTTGGTTTATTCGGGCGTGAGGTAAATTCTGGATGAAATTGTGCACCGACCATAAATGGGTGATCTTTAATTTCAACAACTTCAACTAGTGTATCTTCGGCGTTTCTTGCAGCCACAATTAAACCATGTTTTATTAATTCATCTAAATATGTATTATTTAGCTCATATCGATGTCTATGTCGTTCTCGTATTTTTTTCGAACCATATGCTTTATATGTTTTTGTGCCCTCTGCAACATTTGAATCGTAGCCGCCCAATCGCATTGTTCCACCCATGTCTTCTATTTCTTCTTGTTCAGAAAGCAAGGATATTACAGGAAAGGGTGTGTTAGGATCTAGTTCTGTTGTGTTGGCGTCTGGCATTCCTGCAACATTTCGTGCAAATTCACATACTAACACCTGCATACCAAGACAATCTCCTAAATATGGTATTAGCTTCTCTCTTGCATACTGTACTGCGCGTATCTTACCTTCTATCCCCCGATCTCCAAAACCAGGACAAAGTAAAATACCGTCTACTGATCCAATGATTTTTTCTGGGTCTTCTGACTCAAGCATTTCTGAATTAATCCATTTAATTTGTAAGTTCGTTTTTTTATCCACAGCAGCATGAATCAAAGCTTCTTTTATTGATAAATAGGCGTCTTCTAGTTCAATATATTTGCCCACTAAGGCAATTTGAATTTCTTTTTTGGCTTCTAGCATTTTTTCAACAAACTGCATCCAAGGGTTAAGATCTAATTCTGAATATGATAAATTCAGTCGATTAGTGACAACATTCAAAAGTCCCGCTGAATTTAATATTATAGGAACCTCATAAATAGAATCAGCTGTTTTTAAAGGGATGACTGCTTCTTTATCTAGGTTGCAAAAAAGAGATATCTTTTCTCTAAGCGCCTGACTAATTGGTGTGTCTGCCCTGGTGACGATAACATCTGGTTGAACACCAAAAGACCTGAGCTCCCTAACAGAGTGCTGTGTGGGTTTAGTTTTTAACTCTTTTGTTGACTGAATGTATGGTAATAAAGTTATATGAACAGACATTGTGTCTTCTTTACCAAGGACGTGCATCATTCTACTTATAGCTTCCAAAAATGGTTGCCCCTCAAGGTCACCAACTGTTCCTCCAACTTCTACAATAACAACATCAGCATTGAGTTTTTCTCCAGAATCTTTAATGATTTTTCTTATTTCACTGGTTACGTGTGGTATGGCTTGGATTGTGCCTCCTAAGAAATCCCCTCTTCTTTCTTTTCTTATAACTTCTTCATAGACTTGACCTGATGAAGCAGAATTCATAGAACCTAAATTAACATCAAGAAACCGCTCATAGTGGCCTAAATCCAAATCTGTCTCTGCACCATCGTCAGTAACAAAAACCTCTCCATGCTGATAGGGAGACATTGTGCCAGGGTCAACATTTATATAGGGATCTAATTTTAATACTGATACTGAGAATCCAGCTGACTTTAAGAGTCTACCAAGCGAAGCGGTAACTATTCCCTTACCAACTGAACTAACGACGCCACCAGTAACAAAAATATATTTAGTCATTTTACTTATTATAAAAAAATATACACAAAATTATGACATTATCATAGACTATTTTTATGTATATCTTCAATTACTATTTAAAACATACAAAAACTAACAGGATTTCCTATGCATAAATTGTTTATAAAATTATTAAATTCACAATTCGGACAATTTATTTTTAATGGAGCAATTATCAGGCTACCAGAAGAGATGCATGTGGCTGAACAATCACTAATATTAAATATTGGACAATATCAAAAAAAACTATTACCTATTCTTAAAAATAGAATTCATTTAGAAACACAGCCACATAATGTTGTAGTTGATGAAAAAGCATATTACATAGATTCTAATAAAATGAAATATAAAAATTTATTTGAGCTATCAGGGTTAATCGAGCTACACAAATTTGATTTAGTGCTTTGTGGTCATTACACAAATTTACTAAATAATGATGAGCTTGACTTGTTTGTGAAAACAATTTATCAGTCAATAAATGATGAAGGAATAATAGTAATTTGGAACTTTAAGCAAACTAACAATCGTTTTTTTAGAAAATTTTTAAATTTCCCTTTTTCATTAGAAAACTTTATCAAAAATCCAAATGAAAGGATTTTAGAGGCTGCTAAAAAATCAAACGTTGAGTTTATGACAGAAGTAAGCATCCGTCCTTTTTTGTTTCCGTTTATAAATAGAAAAGCAGTAATTCTAGGAAAGCCTCCAAAATAACAAAAACATTAATCCTTTAAATAAATATCAAGCACAGCCGGAGACACATGTTTGTTCTTAATTATCCTTTGGCTTCTTACTTCTGAAGAAGAAACGTTTGCAATGTTGCTTGTAGCAAAGACCACTTTTTCTAAACTAACATTTGCTTGCTTTAACTCACTAATAAAATTTTTGATTGAAGATTTTGGGATACCTGCTCGTGGAAAAACAACGATGTTTGCTAATAAAAATAATTTCTCATATTCTCTCCAAGAGTCAATATTCAAAAAACTATCCATTCCCATAATCACAAAAACATTTACTGATGTTTTTTCTCTGTTCACGAGCTCACTAAGGGTGTTATAGGTATAGGACACCTTTTCTCCGCGCTCCCAGTCAACCACCTTTGTTTTTTCTGTTTTAGAAAACGCACTTTTTGCCATTTGTAACCTTTTTTCATAACTACTGGAAGCCAGTTTTTTATCACCAATAATCCCCCCCGTAGGACAAACATAAAGCACATCTAAACCCAACAAACCAACTGAATGGCTAGCAATTTCTTCATGCCCATTATGAGGAGGATCAAAAGATCCCCCAAAAAACCCCACATTTAAAATTCCCAACTAATTTCCTTTCCCCCTACTAAAACTATGTCACCAGGATGGGCGCCAGATTTAACTAACCCTCTGTTGACACCTAAAAGGCTCATCCTTCTAAAAAACTCATACCTAGCCTCTCCATTTGATAAATCTAAGGTCTCTGCAAAAAAATTAGGCGTGCTGCCATCTAAAACAAACTTGCTACCAAGTTTATAAACACTGAATTTATCTTTTTTTGTTGGTGGTTTTTGTGTTGGTGGTTTTTGCGGGACCACCTTTTTTTTTGCCAAAATACCTAGAGATAGCGTTTTAAGCTTTTTTTTGATAGCAACAACTGTTGCCGGTTCATCCAGTGAACCATAAACAACATGTGGGTTTTTGTTCCGCTCTCCGACAACTATGGCTACTGTTTTTTGGTTGGAGTTGCACATATTGGTGTAGTAAGACAGGTTTTTTTCTCTTTTTACTACACACAAGACTATCTTTGCTTGTTTTATGTGATCGTCGTTTTGGTTAGTTTGTGCTTCAGGAATGTCCCCAAGCAGAAGAAGGGTTTTGCCGTCCTCGTATGTTCCATAGTTTGTTGTTTGTGTTGTTCCGGGGTAAGGGCCTGTCTTTGCCTTTGATCCACTTAATGTATTAAGTAGTGTGGTTTTTCCTATGTTTGGCTCACCAATAATTATAGTATTGGCACTGCTTTTAGGAGAGACCTCGATGGTTGTTGTTTCTCCTTTTTGGCCATTTTGCGAGAACCTGGGTGTTTTTCTGTTTGGAAGAACAAACTTTGTGTTGCCCCATCCGCCTTTTCCACCTTTAACCAAAAGATGTGGTTTGTTGTTTTTTTGTTTAACTTCTTCTTTTTTTTCGTCACTTGTTATCAGCCAAAGAGAGTAATTTTTGGGGATGTCAATTGTTGTGTGGTTGCCTGATTTTCCGTTTTTGTTGTTGGTTTCTCCTTTTTGGCCATTTTGTGCTCTTACAAGAGAACCTATAGATTTATCAAAATTAGCTGTTTTGTTCAAAAAATTAACATATATGTTGCCGCCATTTCCGCCGTTTCCACCATCTGGTCCACCTCTGGGTACCTTATAAGATCTCTTGAAAGAAACTATTCCGTCACCACCTTTTCCGGCTTGAAGTGTTATTGTTCTTTTTTTCATCTCTTCTACTCTTTATATATTTTTATGTATTATATATCTTTTTTAGTAGTAGTAGTAGGGGTGTTGGTTTTGTTGATAACTTGTAATTAATAGTTATAAATCATTATTTTTTTGTTCATTAAGTGTTTGTTTTTTGTAAAACTGTGTTTATTTTTTTTTGATGGTTATGAAAGAATGAAATAAGTAGCGCGGTGTTTGTTGTTCGTTTTTTGTTTGTTGTGGATTATTTGTTTATGCGATTCTTCTTTTGCGATCGATTAGTTCTTTGAGGTTGGAAACGTCTCTTTTAATTTCCTCATCAATGGTTTGGCCTTTGTCCATCTTTCGCCAGCCATGATGAACAGTGGAATGATCCCTGTTTCCAAGGGATCTGCCAATTTCAACTAGTGAAATGTTTGCAATTTCTCTCAATAGATACATTGCCATTTGTCTTGGATAAGCGAATTGTTTTTCTCTGTTGCTAGACAAAAGGTCTGTGTTCTCTAATTTGTAGTAATCACAGACAACCTCCACAATAAGATCAATTGATGGTGGTGTATAAAGGCTCTCGGTTGTTTGTAGGTGTCTAAGGGTGTCTTCTACTAAAGCAACATTGATGTCTTCTCCGGTTAAGCGAGAGGCCGCCAAAAGCCTTGTTAGTGAGCCCTCAAGCTCTCTGACATTATTTGTACAAATATCTGCTATTTTGTATAAAACTGCACTTTCAAGCTTAACTTGATGCGTTTTAATTTTTTCCTTTAGAATAGCAATTCTGGTTTCAATGTTTGGTACTTGTAAGTCTGCTATCATTCCCCATTCAAATCTTGACTGAAGCCTTTCTTCCAAGTGTTTAATTTTGTTAGGGCTTTTATCAGAGGAAATAATAATTTGTTTCCCTGCTTCATATAACTCATTAAAGGTATGAAAAAACTCTTCTTGTGTTTGCTCTTTTCCTGCTATAAATTGAATGTCATCAACAAGTAACACGTCTGTTTTTCTGTAGATGTTTCTAAAGTTTCTTTGGTTTCTTTTTTGAATCGAGGCGATTAAACGGTTAGTAAATTGTTCAGCAGAAAGGTAGACTACATTTAATCCTTGTTGAATACATGAATGCCCAATTGCATGAAGGAGGTGCGTTTTACCTAGGCCGGCACCGCCATATAAAAACAAAGGGTTAAACTCTTTTCCAGGACTATTGGAAGCAGACTGAGAGGCTGCAAAAGCTAATCGGTTTGATGGACCAACTATAAAGTTGTCAAATATATAATTTTTTCGCAAGTTTGTCTGGCTTGAAGCCCAGCTTTGTTGTTGGTTTTTTTCCTTGATATTGCTTTCAGGAGCCTTTTCGTATTGTGGTTGAAGCGCAAATACTTTTTCATTATTGTCTTCTTTTTCAATTGATATAGTTTTAAATTCAATATCTAGTGGCTCATCTGCTCTTTTTGCAACAAGTTTTAAAATTAATGGTTTTAGTCTTCTTTCTAACCATTCGTTAACAAATTCAGAACGTGTTCCAATCACAAGAGTAGAGCCTTGAAATGAAATTCCTATTGTGTCTTTTAACCAGGTATCATAATTTGGTTTTGAGATACTTTCTGCCAAGTCTTCTAAAACATCTTGCCACAGATTTGAAGCGTCTAATTTCACTTTTTCCTCGAAATAACAGCTATATGACTAAATTATAGGTAGGTAAGTTATCCACATTTTAATAACAAATTGTGGATAAGTATAAGTAAAAATAAACCACTGAGGCTTATATTTAGAGAGCCGTCAACATTATGAAAGTTGTAAAATCTCCCCACCGTTTCGTACTTTAACATCTAGCATTAAAAAAATACAAGAACTTTATGTAAGTTAATTTTTATTTTTTTTTAAAAAAGAAAAAAATAAAGAAACTAACCTATTTTTTTGTTATGTAGTAACCTCATTAATGCAAAAAAATAGAAAGCGGTACATTAAAGTGAATAAAATATTTTGTGTTGATATTGGAAATTCAACTATATCAATAGGTATTTTCGAAAAAAATGAAATCATAACTTCATTTAGATTTGCTACAAATAAAGAATTTTTATCAACCGAATATCAATTAATGATTAATTCTGTTTTAAATAATAAAGAAATATCAAAATCAGATTTTACTGGGGCAATTGTTTCTTCTACTGTTCCTGCTTTATTGAATAATTTTGATTTAGCTATTAATGATGTTTTTGGTTTTTCTCCTATGATTGTTGGCCCTGGTATAAAAACAGGATTAAACATTAAATATGAGAATCCTAAAGAAATAGGCCCAGACAGAATTCTCCATGCAGTTGCTGGTTTAGATATTGCACCTGCCCCATTAATAATAGTTGATTTAGGCACTGGGCTTGTTTTTGATGTTCTAGATATAGAAGGTAATTATTTAGGAGGAGCTATTGCGCCAGGCGTATCGATAGCTGCAGAGGCTTTATTTAATAAGGGATCAATGTTGAATTCAATTAATATTCAAAAACCAGCTTCTGTTATTGGCACAAATACAAAATCTGCTTTAGAATCTGGAATTTATTTTGGAAGTTTAGAATTAATAAAAGGTATTGTAGAAAAAATGAAATTAGAATTAGAAGGCGACGTTAAGGTTATTGGTACAGGAGGAGACATTAGTATTTTTGAAAATGATTTAAGTTTTTTTGACTACGTTGAACCTGATCTTAATTTATATGGCCTACACTTGTTATACTTAACTAATACAAAGGCAGCAAAATGACCAATAATTTATTAGAGAGCAAATCTATTCTTCTTGGAGTGACTGGTTCTATTGCCGCCTATAAGTCAGTCGATATTGCTAGTCAACTAATTAAGCTTGGTGCAAATGTTAACGTTGCCCTTACTGAAGCAGCAACAAAATTTATAACACCATTCACATTTAAAACCATAACAGGCAATGTGCCATATTTTGATATATGGGATATTAATGCTCAAGTAAAAGAACAGCATATTGAGCTGGCACACAACGCAGATCTAATGATTATAGCCCCTGCAACTGCCTCAACTATTGCAACCTTGGCCTATGGAATGGGAGATGATAGCGTTTCTCTTTGTGCTCTTTCCACAAGCGCACCAAAACTTATTGCTCCAGCAATGGATCACAAAATGTGGGACAATAAATCAACACAAGAAAACATCAACAAATTAATTGAAAGAGGCGACACAATAATTTCACCTGAATATGGCAGACTAGCATCAGGAGAGTATGGATTAGGCAGACTGGCAACAACCGAAAAAATCATAGATGCAATAAAACACAAAACAGGACATATCCACGGTGATCTTCTTGGAAAACATATAGTTATTACTGCTGGTGGCACTAGGGAGCCCTTAGATCCTGTTCGTTTTTTAGGCAATCGCTCGAGTGGTAAAATGGGCTATGCGATAGCAGAAGCTGCAAGAAACAGAGGTTCAAAAGTTACCCTTATTTCATCAGTAAAAAGAAATGATTTAGTTGGCGTTAATTTCGTTGAAACAGAAACCACAGAGCAAATGTTTAATGAAGTTAAGAAGGCCACTCAAAACGCAGACGCTTTAATTATGGCTGCTGCTGTTAGTGATTTCAAATTTAAAAACACAAAAAAAGATAAAATAAAAGATAAAAACAATGATTTGAGTGTTGATTTAACTCCAAACCCAGACATTATTGCAAGTATTAAGAATGATATTGTAAAAGTTGCTTTTGCGGCAGAAACAAAAGATTTAAAGAAATATGCAGAAAAGAAATTATTTTCTAAAAGTGCACATTTTATTGTTGCAAATGATGTGTCTGATCCAAAGATTGGATTTAACTCAGATGACAACAAAGTAATGATTATTTCTGATAATGGTAAAACTATAAACTTACCAATGATGCCAAAAATAGAAGTTGGTCATGCAATTCTTAATTCGTTAAAAGAATATTTTTAAAAATATTTAATAATCACAAATCATATGAATTAGAGTTCTTACTGGATTACCAGACATCCCTTTTGTCCACTCACCCTTAGATTGTTTAATAGTCATAACTCCAGCAATATCCATATGTGCCCAAGGAGTTTTTCCAACAAATTTTTCTAAGAACTTAGCTGCTGTAATTGATCCAGCTTCACGATCGCCAACATTTTTAATATCTGCGACATTAGAAATTATCATTTTTCCATAAGCATCATCTAACGGCATTCTCCATATAGGTTCATTAGATTTTTTGCTAGCTTTGTCTAGTTTTTCAAAAAGCATATCATTATTTGAGAATACTCCAGTCCTGACTGAGCCTAATGAAATCATCATTGCCCCTGTTAAAGTTGCAATATCTACTATAGCAGAACATTTTTCTTTAACAGCATAAGAAATAGCATCGGCGAGAACCAATCTGCCTTCAGCATCAGTGTTTAAAACTTCAATAGATTGTCCATCCATTGCATAAACAACATCACCAGGTTTAGTAGCTTTGCCTCCAGGCATATTTTCCGTACAAGGTGCTATACCAACAACATTGATTTTTGGTTTAAGTTGTCCAATTGCGTTCATGACCCCAAGAACAGTTGCGGCACCAGACATATCGCCTTTCATTTCTTCCATCCCTGCACTTGGTTTTAAAGATATACCCCCGGTATCAAAAGTGATTCCTTTGCCAATTAATGCAACTGGTTTATTTTTTGCGCTCTTGTGTGTATATTTCAGTATAATAAATTTAGGTTCTTGGTTTGAGCCAGCAGCCACAGACAAATAAGATCCCATACCCATCTCTTTGGCAGCAGCCTTGTTGATTATTTGGCAATCAAGACCATGAGCTTCAGCTATTTCTAGTGCTGTGTCTGCTAGGTTTGATGGAGTCATATAATTTGCTGGTTCATTAGCAAGATCTTTTGTTAAATTAGCGGAAGTAGCAAATACTTCGCCTCGATTAAGCATTTTTTGAATTAAACTACTATTTTTTTCTCCAGATGAATGAATGCTAATTGAATTAATTGTTGTTTCTTTATTAGATATTTTCGTTTTATGTCTTTTAAAAGAGTATTGGCTTAAAAATATTCCTTCTGCTACGGCTTGATAAGCCTCATTTTTTTTATTTGTTGTGCTCATGGTTTCTTCTAATGAAAAAGCAACACTATTCAGTTTCATAGAATCAATTTTTCTGAATATGTTTGCGGTTTGTGTGCGCAGTACATCAATATTAAATTGTTTTTTTTCTCCTAAGGAAACAACAAAAAGATAGTCAGCATTTAGTTCACCTGAAACGGGAAATTCATTTATGCTTCCTAGATTGGTTTTCAATTTTTTATTTTTAAGAAGCTTAGTGATTTTATTGTTAATTTTTTTATCAATTTCCTTAAAAGACTTATGAAGCGAGGGCTGTTTATCAAATATAGTGATTATGTAAGCGCTTGCTTTTTCTCTTAAGATAGAATTTTTTTTGTGTTGTAGTTTCATAGTTGTATCCCCCTAGTCATTTTGTAAGATACGATATTCTGTAAATAAATTAAATAACTTTAAGATTAAATTTCCCATTGCTTCAAAAATCTTACTATGCTAGCCTCAATAAATGAAAGTAGAGGAATAGGAAAGAAATACATGGTTGATTTGCCAGAGAAAGAAATACAACTTGATGAATTTACCAGACATGGAAATGATACTGGTTCGACAGAGTATCAGATCGCACTTTTAACAAAGAAAATCAACATGTTAACTGGTCATTTAAAAACACATTCTCATGATTACTCAACAAGGCGTGGATTATTAAAAACAGTTGGTAAAAGAAGAAAACTACTTAAATATTTAAGTGAAGAAGATGTTGCAAAGTACAATGATGTTTTATCTAGGCTGTCATTAAGAAGATAGTCTAGCTTTTAAATTTCCCCTTATATATTCTATTTTCAAATTGATACGTTTTATTTTACGTATTTGCGTATATATGGAAGGAAATAGTTGTGAATAAAATTAAAAATTATGAATTAATGTTAGGTGACAAGAAATTAGTTATTGAAAAGGGCAAGTTAGCACAGCAAGCTAATGGTACCTGTGTGGTTCGCCTCGAAGACACAGTGGTGCTTGTTACTGCTACTGATGGAGAATCACGACCTGGGACAGATTTTTTCCCTTTGACTGTGGATTTTGAAGAAAGAATGTACTCAATAGGCAAGATCCCAGGATCCTTTTTCAAAAGAGAAGGACGACCAACAACTGATGCAATACTTGCATCTAGAATGACTGATAGACCCATTAGGCCTATGTTTCCAAAAGGTTACACGAGAGATGTGCAGCTAGTTTGTACAGTAATGTCATCTGACAGAGAAAATCCAGCTGATGTTCTAGGAACTATCGGCTCTTCAATTGCTCTGGGATTATCAACTTTGCCATTTGAGGGCCCCGTTTCCTCAGTTCGAGTAGGAAGAGTGGAAGGTGAATTAGTTGCTTTTCCAACATATGACGAAATAGAGCAGTCAGACATCGATTTAGTTGTTTCAGGTAACAAAGACTCAATATTAATGATTGAAGCAGGAGCAAGTGAAATTTCAGAAGAAGCAATGATTGAGGCAATAGAGTTTGCTACAGATATTATTGCTGCACTAAATGATTTTCAAGAAGAAATTTTTAATGATTCTGAAATTAATAAAAACGATTTTGTTGCTGATGAAATAGATCAGGGCTTAGTCTTGGTTATCAACAAAATGCTTAATAATGATGATATAGATATGACGTCAATATTAAATCAAGAAGGGTTTAGTGGAATCAATGAATTATGTACTAAAATACATAATGAACTTACAGAAACCGAAGAACACGCAGAAATTGAATTTAACAAAGTTAAATCTATAGTTGAAAAAGAATTAAAATCACAGATTCGCGCAAAAATATTAAGTGGAACTAGAGTAGATGGAAGAACCGCTGATGAAATACGCGAACTGACTGCAGACGTTGGCATTTTACCTAGGGTTCATGGTACTGGTTTGTTTAGTCGTGGAGCAACTCAAGTTCTATCTATAGCAACTCTTGGCAACATTGCTGAAAAACAACGATTAGATAATATTTCTCCTGGGGAATATAAAAGATACATGCATCATTATAATTTCCCTGCTTTCTCGGTTGGTGAGGCAGGATTTATGAGGGGTCCAGGCAGACGAGAGATTGGTCATGGTATGCTAGCAGAAAAAGCTCTTTTGCCCGTGTTGCCATCTGAAGAGGATTTCCCCTATGCAATAAGAGTGGTTTCTGATGTTTTATCTTCAAATGGATCAACATCGCAAGCTTCAGTTTGTGGCTCGTCATTATCATTGATGGATGCAGGCGTTCCAATCACATCTCCTGTTGCAGGAATAGCAATGGGACTTATAACTGATGATTCATCAGAAAAATATGTAATTTTAACTGACATTGCTGGTTTAGAAGATGCTTTTGGTGATATGGATTTCAAGGTTGCAGGAACAAAAACCGGAATTACTGCTGTGCAGCTTGATATAAAATTAAAAAAGTTACCAGATAATTTTTTAACTGATGTTTTTGGTAAAGCAAAACAAGCCAGAGAGCAAATTTTATCTGTAATGAATAAATCTATTCAAGCTCCAAGAGAGGCTGTATCAGAGTTTGCTCCTACTATTGAAAAAATTACTATAGACAAGGACAAAATTGGCGCAGTTATTGGACAAGGCGGAAAAGTAATTCGTGGAATCGAAGAAGAATTTGAATGTACAGTTAATATAGAAGACGAAGGCATTATTCACATATCAGGATTAAAAGACAATGCAACTAAAGCCAAAGAATTTATATTGGTTCTAGTTACTGATCCTGAAGTTGGAAATGAATATGAAGGTGAAGTTGTTAGAGTAACTGACTTTGGAGCATTCGTAAATATTTTACCTGGCAAGGACGGATTAGTTCATATTTCTGCACTAGATAATGAAAGAGTAGAAAAAGTAACCGATGTTGTTAATGAAGGAGATATGCTTCAAGTTAAGATTATTGAAGTAGACAAAATGGGAAGAATAAATTTAACTAGAATGATTGATGGTACTCCAGTTGAATCAAGTCGTGAAAAAAAATCAAATTCCGGTTTTAAGAATAATAAGGACGGAAATAAATTTCGACAAAAAAGATCAAAAAATTTCAGAAAAAATAATCATAATGAAAACTCTAATAATGATTCTGAAGAAGGTGAAGAAAGAAGCTGGTAATCGTATACTTATTTCAACATTAGTTTAGCTATGGAGTGATATTTCTTTGAAAGCAGTTTTAGTTTCCGGCTTAGGTAATATGGGTAAAGAGCTCATACATACTCTTGAAAACCATAAAGATTACAAGGTGGCTGGGGTAATTGAGCCATTAAAAACAAGCGACTATTTTTTAACAGGAAATAGTAAGTATCAAGTGTTCGAAAAACCAGAAGAAGCACTAAAAGAATTAGAGGTTGATGTTGTAGTTGATTTTACCAATGCAACATTTACAGAAAAATTAGCACCAATAATCTTAGGGGCTGGTTTGAGTTTAGTTGTTGGCACTTCTAATCTTTCAGAAAATACACTAGAAACCATTGAACAAGATACAAACAAGAACAAAGTTGGCTGTGTCGTTGCATCAAATTTTGCTTTAGGCGCAGTTTTGATGATGTATTTTAGTAAAAAGGCTGCTCCTTTTTATAAAAAAGCAGAGATTATTGAAAAGCATCATGATAAAAAAGTAGATTCACCATCTGGTACTGCAATGGAAACAGCAAAGAGAATCTCTGATTCAGCTGATGAAGAGTATGAGTCCACTGTTTCTGAACAAGAAAAGTTAATGAATGCACGAGGAGCTTCTTTTAATGGCATTAATATTCATTCAGTAAGATCCCCTGGAGTGGTTGCGAATCAAGAAGTAATTTTTAGTGCAGAACAGGAATTATTACTTATTGAGCATCAAACCGCTGGGCGGCAATCATTTATGCCTGGAGTTGTATTAGCAATCGAATATGTACTCAATAATGGTGGTTTTACTATGGGCCTAGAAAAAGTTATAGGTATTGAATAATTTATAGGAATGAAAATGTATAATGTTGCTATAGTTGGTGTAACTGGTGCTGTTGGCCAAAAAATGTTAGAGGTTTTAACTGCACACAATTTTCCAATAAATGAATTGCGAATATTTGCTTCAGAAAAATCAAAAGGTAAAAAAATTAACTTTAAAAATAAAGAATATATTGTTGAAACAATTCAAGAAAATTCTTTTAATAATACAGATTTTGTATTTTGTTCTGCTGATTCTTCCGTGTCAAAAAAAATTGGGCCACAAGTTAGAAAAGCAAAATCAATTTTAATTGATGATGGCAATGCGTTTAGAATGGATGATGATGTTCCTTTAGTAGTTCCTGAAGTCAATAAAGAAGATGTTGATTGGCATCAAGGCATTATTTCGATACCTAATTGTACTACTACTCCCTTAGTTATGATTCTACATGCTTTAAATCGATTTGCTCAAATTCAAAGAATTAATGTTTCTACATATCAAGCTGTATCTGGAGCGGGCGCGCAAGCTGTTCAAGAATTAATGGAACAGACAGAACAAATTGTCAACCAAGGAAAAATCACACCATCTGTTTTTCCTGAGCAGATTGCAATGAACGTTATTCCTCAAGTAGATGAATTTGAAAATAATGGATATACAAAAGAAGAAATGAAGATTGTTAATGAAACAAGAAAAATTTTACATTTAGACGATTTAGCAATTAGCGCTACCTGTACAAGGGTTCCTACAATGATTGGACATTGTGAGTCGGTTTTGGTTGAATTTGATCAAGAAGTTAATTTAGAAAAAATTATTCCAATTATTGCAGATCAAGAAGGCATTATACACCGGGATTTCAACAATATCAGTGAATACCCAACTCCTTTAAATTCTACAATGGATGAAAATGTTTATGTTGGTAGAATTAGAAATGATTTATCAAATAGTAATAGTCTTTTATTTTGGTTGGTTTCAGATAATCTTTTAAAAGGGGCAGCAACAAATGCTGTACAAATTGCTGAATCAGTTATTGAAAGAAAAAAATTAGAGTATTAGGAAAATGATGAAAAGTAATGCTAGATTAATTACCGCAATGGTTACGCCTATGACTGCATCTGGAGAAGTAGATTTAGGCGCATGTGCAGAATTAGCAAGAATATTAATTAGCAATGGATCTGATGGGCTGGTTGTCACAGGTACAACCGGTGAATCACCAACTTTATCAAGTGAAGAAAAAGCATCAATATGGGGCGCAGTGAAAGCTGCGGTAGGAGATGATGTGTTTGTTATTGCTGGTGCCACAAACTATTCAACACAAGAATCAATATCCGGTGCAGATGCAGCATTAAACTCAGGCGTAGATGCATTATTGTTAACTGTTCCTTATTATAACAAACCCAATCAGGAGGGTTTGTTCGAACATTTTAAAGCTATTGCTCAAGCAACGCCTCTCCCTTGTGTTTTATATAATGTGCCATCTAGAACAAGTTTAAACATGAGCGCAGAGACAACGATCAAATTATCAGAAATAGATAACATTATCGGTATTAAAGAAGCTTCATCAGACATGGACCAAATTGCTAAAATTATTAATTCAACTGATGAAAATTTTATAGTTTGGTCAGGTAATGATGCTGATATTATTTCAGTAATGGCTATGGGTGGGGATGGAGTAGTGTCAGTCGCATCTCATTTAGTTGGAAATGAATTAAAAGCAATAATCAATGCTATTATTAAAGGAGATATGAATACTGCAAATAATTTAAATAGTCAGTTACTAGATTTATATGATGTTTTATTTATTGAAAGTAATCCAATGCCTGTCAAATGGGCATTAAACCATCTCGGATTTAGTGCAGGAAAACCGAGATTACCTCTTCTTGAACCAAATCAAAATACAAGAAAAAAACTTGTGAATGAAATTAACAAGCTGTCAAAGAATTACTATACTTCAAGTTGATTTTTGTTTATTTTTTTCCCACTCTGACCAGCGTAACTCTAATTTAGCCTTACCTTTTTTATAGCCAATCTGATCACCAATAATTCCACCAAAAATATTGGCCAACAATCTTCCAGTAATTAATAGGTATGCAAATAAAACTATTGTTCCTAAAATCTCATTTGTAAATAAAAAAGTAGTATTGAAAACAATTAAAAAGCCTGTAAGCAAGCTTAAAAATATTCCCAAAAAAGCAAACGAAATTACATAGGTTCTTTCTATTTTTCGTATTTCTCTCAATATAGAAAAAATTTCGTTCGGCACTGCGCCTACTACATTATTTTTTGTGATACTTTTTTTACAGTTGTCACATTTTTTATTTGTACTACTTTTCAACTCAACTGGATGGAAGCAGTAATCGCAGAAATTACCAGCGTTAGGTCTTAATCCGTTTCCTACTTCAACCATATGTTTTTCAAGTTTTTCACTAAATAATGGACATTTTTTTTCTGACATTTAGTCAAAAAGTTTCTTTACTATTATAGCCTGTTCTCTTTTTGGACCCACCGAAATCATATCAATTGGCACATCTGTCAACGATGCTATTTTATTTATAAATATTTGTGCATTTTTAGGTAAATCATTGAATTGTCTTGCTTCTGAAACATCTTCTTGCCAACCAGCAAAATCTTCGTATATAGCTTTTGATGAATTCAGCTCATCAAAAGTTGCAGGAGGGCTGTTTACTATTTGTCCATCTATTTCATAAGCTGTACATATTTTAATTTCTTCAAAACCCGAGAGTGTATCTAGCCTTGTAAGTGCTATCGAATCCATGCCATTAAGTTTTGCTGAATAGTTAGCTAACACACCATCAAACCATCCACATCTTCTAGGTCTGCCAGTAGTTGTACCGTATTCTGCAGTGCCATCTTCTAATCCTTGATTTCGTAGTTTATCACCCATTGAATCTTTCAATTCTGTTGGCATTGGGCCTTCTCCAACACGAGTTTGATAAGATTTAAACACGCCTATAACCTTACTAATTGATTTTGGTCCAAGACCAACGCCAATACATGCACCAGCAGCAATTGATGCAGGAACAGCAGATGTAACATATGGATAACTTCCAGTATCAATATCCAACAGTGAGCCTTGAGCACCCTCCAAAAGAATGTTCTCACCTTTACTATCTGCTTCCTGTACAATAGACATAGTGTCACCGACAAATTTTAATAGTCCAATTGCATGTTCTTCATATTCCTGAAGAATTAATTTTTCATTTAATGGTTCACTGTCAAAATATTTTGTAATTAAGTCATTTTTGTCTTTTAGAATAGTATTAATTTTTTCTCGAAATTTTTCTTTATCCATTAAATCAGCTATTCTTATGCCGCTTCGGGCAACCTTATCAATAAAAGCTGGGCTTGTTCCTGTTTTAGTTGTTCCAATAGCATTTACCCCTCTTCTTTTTTCTTCTAATTCATCAATAATGCGATGCCAAGGCATTATCAAATGGGCACGATTACTTATGGTTAAATTTCTGATATCTACATTGCGATTTTCAAGCATAGAAATTTCTTCTAATAACTTTAATGGGTCTATAACAACACCATGAGTTATAAGACATTTTTTATCACTGTAAAAAATGCCAGCTGGTATTAAGTGTAAAGAAAACTTCCCTAGATCATTAACAATTGTATGGCCAGCATTGGTTCCTGCTGAATATCTTGCGATGATATTAGAGTTTTTTGCAGCATAATCTACAACTCTTCCTTTTCCTTCATCACCCCATTGGCCACCTATAATTACTGTTGCAGGCATTTATTACTCCAAATTTTATAGATAAAATATATAATTATATTGTTAGTCTTTTCGCAAACCTTATATAATTTACTGTTTTCGATTGCGAAATGCAAATTCAGCAATAAATATTATGAAAAAAGTTCAAAATAATCAAAAAATAATTGAGATAAAACAATATTTATATAAACCTTCAAAATCATATGAATGTGAATTCATTCAATTAAAAGATAATATAGTCCTAACTAAATATATTTCGGATGAAGTAAATAATTTATTTTCAAAAAATATAGTTTCTTATGGCTTTTTTTGGCTTCAAAGACATTTTATTTCATATTCTTTTTATGATGCAAATAATTCTTCTCATCTTGCTTCTCGATATGATATATGTACTGAAATAGATTTCCAACAAACCCCTTCTTTAATAGTTAGTTTTTTAGATCTTTATTTAGATTATTGGATCAAGGATGGTGCAGTTTATTGGGAGGATGATAAAGAATATTGTAATGCTAAGCTAAATAAGATTATTAATCAAAAGCAAATTAATATTGTTGAAAAAACTAAAAAATATTTAGAGGCTAACCTATTAATCTTAGAAAAGGAAAAGAAGAACATTTTATTTGATTAAATATCTATATTAGCCTCAGTAGAATGTTTAGTTATAAAGCTTTTTCGTGGGCCTACTTCTTCTCCCATTAACATTGTAAATAAATCACTAGAAACCTGAGCATTTTCAATAGTTACTTTTTTTAACATTCTGTGTTCAGGATCCATAGTTGTTTCCCATAATTGTTCTGGATTCATTTCTCCTAATCCTTTATATCTTTGAAAATTCAATGTTTTATTGCTTTGATTATTTTTTAAATAATCTTCTCTTTCTATTTCATTAAATAACCAATTCATCTTCTTGCCTTGTGAGATACTATACAAAGGAGGCTGAGCAATAAACAGATGTCCCTCTTCAATTAATTTAGGCATAAACCTAAAAAAGAAAGTTAAAAGCAGAGTCCTAATATGCGCTCCGTCTACATCAGCATCAGTCATAATAATTACTTTACCATATCTTAAATTATCTGATTGATATTCATCACCAAACCCCGTACCTACTGCTGTTATCAAGACTTTTATTTCTTCATGAGAAAGCATTTTATCAAGACGAGCTTTTTCAACATTTAATATTTTTCCTTTGAGTGGCAGAATGGCTTGCAACCTTCTATCTCTTGCACTTTTTGCTGAACCACCAGCCGAATCACCCTCAACTAAATAAATTTCGCATAGATCTGGATCTTTTTCTGAACAATCAGCAAGTTTTCCTGGCAAAGTACTATTTTCTAAAAATCCTTTACGTTGCACTAAATCTCTCGCTTTTTTTGCTGCTTCTCTGGCTCTAGCAGCCATAATACCTTTTTCTAATATTTTTTTTGCAATTTGAGGGTTCTCTTCAAGAGCACGCGAAAAATGGCTAGAAACTATCGATTCAACAGCTCCTTTAACCTCAGGATTGCCTAATCGTGTTTTTGTTTGCCCTTCAAATTGTGGATTAGCTAATTTGACACTTACTATTGCAGATAATCCTTCTCTAACGTCTTCACCACTAAGATTACTTTCTGCATCCTTAAGTATTTTATTTTTTCTTGCATAATCGTTTAGCACTCTGGTTATTGCAGTTCTGAAACCAGTAAGATGACTACCACCATCCATTGTTTTTATACAATTTGCAAAAGTTGCAATATTCTCTGTAAAAGTACCATTGTATTGTAATGCAACTTCTATTAATATATCATCTTTCTCTTGTTGGAAATAAATTGGTTCAGGGTGCACCACAGCTCTGCCTCTGTTTAATTGTCTTACAAAAGCTTCAACTCCACTATCAAAGAAAAACGCTTTTCTTTTTTCTCCTGCATCTGTATTTCGTTTATCGATAAAATCAATCCATATTCCTTTCGTTAAGTATGCCATTTCACGAAAACGTTCTTCTAGAACTTCAAAATTGTAATCTATTGTTTCAAATATTTCAGGGTCAGGAGCAAAAGTTATTTGTGTTCCACTTTGTTCTGTCTTAGCACCTTTCACCAATTTCAGTTTGGTGGTTGCTTTGCCTCGTTGATAATTTTGCTTGTATAATTTTTGTTTGTTGGCGACAACAACATCTAAGGATGCAGATAATGCGTTTACAACAGATGCTCCCACTCCATGCAATCCACCAGAAACCTTATAACCTCCGCCGTCACCAAATTTACCTCCAGCGTGTAAGACTGTTAAAACAGTTTCAACGCCAGATAAGCCAGTTTTTTTATGTTTATCTATAGGAATGCCTCTACCATTGTCTGTTACTGTTACGGAAGAATCTTCATTGATAATAATCTGAATTTTATCGCAATGACCTGC
>CEWO01040888.1_pt1 | contig 42437 bp, 34 predicted proteins | sample 361561 | NCBI WGS metagenome assembly CEWO01 (sample SAMEA2623627, study PRJEB7988) | marine metagenome | isolation source: saline water (ENVO:00002010), including
AATTTAAACAAGAGGGGGGGAAAGCTATTCCATTGCCTGTTGGTGGTGGTTTTCATTCTCCATATATGGAACCTGCAAGAGTTGAACTTGAAGAAGCTGTAAATCAAGCTAAAATAGAAATTCCAATTGCTCCAATATATCAAAATTATGATGCCAAAGGGTATATTGATCCTAATAAAATCAGATCTAATCTTATTAGTCAATTAACATCTCCTGTTAGATGGACTCAATCAGTAAATAATATGATTGAAGATAATATATTAAACTATATTGAATGTGGTCCAGGTAGGGTTTTACAAGGATTAGTGAAAAAAATTAACAGAGAATTAAATGTATCATCACTTTAAAATTATTTTATGAGAGGAATGCTTAAAGAAAATAGTCTAAAGGATAAAGTTATCCTAGTAACTGGGGGAGGTTCAGGACTTGGTAAGTCAATGGTTGAATATTTTTTAGAATTAGGAGCTAATGTTATTATAACTAGTAGGAGAGAAGAATTATTAAATGATGTTGCAAAAGAATTTAATTCTAAATATAAATCTGAAGTATTTCCAATTGCATGTGATGTCAGGAAAATTGAAGAGGTAGAAAAAGTGATTACTGATTCTTTTAAAAAATTTGGTAAAATAGATTGCTTATTAAATAATGCTGCCGGAAATTTTATAAGCCCGACTGAGAGATTATCAACTAGGGCATTTGATGCCGTTATAGATATTGTTTTAAAAGGGACTATAAATTTCTCGCTTACTCTTGGAAAAAAATGGATAAAGGATAAGTCTGAAGGCAATATATTAAATATTGTCACTACTTATTCATGGACAGGTTCTGGTTATGTTGTTCCTTCGGCTTGTGCTAAGGCAGGTGTTCTGAGTATGACGAGGTCTTTAGCGGTAGAGTGGGCAAAATATAAAATTAGATCTAATGCTATTGCACCAGGCCCCTTCCCAACAAAAGGAGCTTGGGAAAGATTATTGCCTGGAGATTTAAAAGATAAATTTGATCCATCAAAAAAGGTTCCTGTTGGTAGAGTAGGTGAACATCATGAACTTTCAAACTTAGCAGCATATCTACTTTCTGAATATAGCTCATATATAAATGGTGAAGTTATTACTATTGATGGAGCTGAATGGTTAAAAGGAGCTGGTCAATTTAATCATTTGGATATGGTTTCAGATCAAATGTGGGATATGTTTGATATGTTAAGAAAGAAAAAATAATGAGTAAAAAAAGACATCTTGTGACTGCAGCATTAATTTATGCTAATGGTCCGGTTCATATTGGACATTTAGCTGGATGCTATATTCCTTCCGATTTATATGTTAGGTATTTAAGATCAAAAGGTGAAGATGTTAAGTTTATTAGTGGTACTGATGAGCATGGTGTGCCAATTACTATTAAGGCTAGAGATGAAAGTAAATCTCCTCAAGAAATTGTAGATTATTATTATGACATTATAAATAATTCATTTAAGGAGTTTGGAATCAGCTTTGATATTTTTTCGAGAACATCAAAAGAAATTCATCATAAAACTAGTTCTGATTTTTTTCTAAATTTATATGAAAAGGGAGTGTTTCAAGAAATTTCCTCATCTCAGTACTATGATAAAAAAGAAAATCAATTTCTCTCTGATAGATATATAACCGGTGAATGTCCATGTGGAAAAAATAAAAGTGCATATGGTGATCAGTGTGAAGTTTGTGGTAAGACACTCAGTCCTATGGATTTAAAAAATCCAAAGTCAAGTTTATCTGGTAACGCTCCAATTCTAAAAGAGACAAAAAATTGGTATCTGCCAATGGATAAACTTCAAGTTAATATTGAAAAGTATATCAATACTAAAAAAGATTGGAAATCAAATGTCATTGGACAGTGTAAGTCGTGGTTAAATGATGGTCTTAGACCAAGAGCTATGACTAGAGACCTTGACTGGGGAGTTAGCGTTCCTTTAAAAGATGCTGATGGCAAGGTATTATATGTTTGGTTTGATGCCCCTATAGGTTATATAACTGCGACCAAAGAATTAGAACCTGATAATTGGGAAAAATACTGGAAAGATGAAGACTCAAGTCTAGTTCACTTTATTGGAAAAGATAATATTGTATTCCATACAATTATATTTCCTATGATGCTTATGGAGCATGGAGACTACATTTTACCTGAAAATGTTCCAGCAAATGAGTTTATGAACTTAGAAGGTAAAAAAATTTCAACTTCTAGAAATTGGGCAGTATGGTTACATGAATATCTAAAGGATTTCCCTGATATGCAGGATGAGTTAAGGTACTGTTTGATTTCTAATTTACCTGAGAATAAGGATAGTGACTTCTCTTGGAAAGATTTTCAACTGAAAAATAATAACGAGTTAGTAGCTATACTTGGAAACTATATTAACCGTGTCTTTGTACTTTGCGATAAGTTTTTTCAAAAAAAAGTTCCTTTTTTATCTAATAAGGATACAGATAAAGAAATATTTTCTAATTTAAAGCAGTTAAAAGAAAAGATAGAAAAATCAACTCAAAATTTTAAATTTCGAGAGGCGATGAGCTATGTTATTGATGTTGCAAGGCTTGGTAATAAATATCTTACTGATACTGAACCATGGAAAATATTTAAAGATGATCCTGAAAGAGTTAAGGATATAATATATAACTCAATTCAGATAGTAGGTAATATTTCAATTTTATGTGAGCCTTTTCTTCCATTTACATCAAATAAAATAAAAGGTCATTTAAATATTAGTGATCTTTCATGGAATGATATAGGCCCAAGTGTTATTTCTCCTGATCATTTAATTTCTGGGAAAGCTCATATTTTCTCAAAAATTGAAGACAAAACAATTGAAGATCAAATAAAAAAACTTAAATTAAATAATGAAAATGATAATGTTATGCCTCAAAAAAACACTATAGAGTTTGATGATTTTACTAAAGTTGATATTAGAGTAGGCACTGTAATTGAAGCTGAAAATGTACCAAAATCTGATAAATTATTAAAGCTCAAAGTTGATACCGGACTAGATAAAAGGACAATATTAAGTGGTATTTCTAAATACTATACCCCTGAGAAAATTATTAATAAAAAGGTGATGGTTCTAATTAATTTAAAACCAAGAAAAATGATGGGATTTGAGAGTCAGGGGATGTTATTACTTGCAGATGATGGTGATGGTAATTTGAGTTTAATGCAACCAGATTCTGATGTTTCAGATGGATCTGTAGTAGCTTAATTATATTTATTCATTGTCCTATCAATACCAATGTGGCAAAAATTCAGAACAATTTCTGAACTTAATTCAATATTATCTATTAAACTTTTTTGTTCTTCTTTGCTAAAATCCCCAAGTACATAATCAGACTGATACCCTGGTCTAAAATTATTATCAATACCAAACCTTAATCTTGCGTAATTTGAAGATTTTAAGGTATTATTAATGCTTTTCAGGCCATTGTGACCGGCATCTGAACCATTCTTTTTTAATCTTATTTTACCAAACGGAAGAGATAAATCATCTGTTATTACTAGAATATTTTCTAGTTTTATTTTTAACTCATTTGACCAATATTGTACAGCTTTACCACTATTATTAACGAAATTTGAAGGTTTTATAACATAGATATTTCTTCCTTTAAATTTTCCATTAGCACAAAAAGCATGATTTTTTAATTCAAATTCAGTGTCAATTATTTTTGAGATATTATCGGCAATTTTAAATCCAATATTATGCCTTGTTGTTACATACTCATCTCCTATATTACCAAGACCAACAATTAGGTATTTCATAAATCAAAAGTTTAGCATAATAAATTTATACTAAACTTTCGATTTTAAATAATTAAGAATCTTAAAGATTATTAGTTTTTGCTATCTTCTTTAGAGTCTGATGAATCTTTATTTTCACCTTCAGCTGAACCTCCTTCTTTAGTTCCTTCTCCTTCTTCTCCCTCTACTCCTTCTTCTCCTTCTTCATCCTCTTCCTCAACTTCTATCTTAACTCTTGGAACATTTACTGAAACGACACTAACTAATGGACTATTTAAGATATCATACTGATCATTTAATAATGTTTCAACTGAGACACTTTTTCCTAGTTGAAGTTCACTTATATCAACTTCAACGAAGGAAGGCATATTCTTAGGATAAGCCATTAAAGATAATTTTCTAATTCTTATTAATATTTTTCCTCCTTGTTGAACACCTGGTGAGTCTCCAATAATTTTTACTGGTATGTCCATCCTTATCTTTTTATTTTCTTGTAGTTCTAAAAAGTCAGCATGAAGAATTACTTCACTTACTGGATGAAACTGAATATCTTGAAGGATAGCATCTTTTTCTACTCCTTCAATATTTAGTTTGACAAAATTTGCCCCTGGAGTATAAACGAGATCTCTAAAAAGAATCATAGGTGAATGAAAATGTATTTGTTCATTACCACCATAAACTACACAAGGAACATTACCTTCCTCCCTTAATTTTTTGGAATTCTTTTTACCAAGATTTGCTCTATTATACCCTATAATCTCAATTGTTTCCATAATTTTTAAATTTATCTGTTAATAAAAAGTGAACTAGTAGACTCATTTTCATGAATTTTCCTAATAGCCTTTGCAATTAATCCTGCAATGGATAACACTTTTATTTTTTTATTCCTAAATTTTAACGGAATACTATCAGTTACAACTAATTCTGATAATGCTGATTTTTCTAAGTTTTCTTCTGCATTTCCACTAAGTACGGGATGTGTGATGATTGCTCTAACTGATTTAGCTCCCTTTTCCATTATTACTTTTGATGCCATTGAGATAGTTCCTCCAGTATCTATTAAGTCATCTATTATAATTACATCTTTATTTTCTACATTACCAATTACTTGTACAGATTTGACTTGGTTTGCTTTTTCTCTATTCTTATCACATATAACAAAATCTGTATCAAAATATTTTGCGTATTCTCGAACTCTTTCAGCACCACCAGCATCTGGAGAAGCAAAAATTAAGTTATCAAGATTTAACTTTTTTACGTAAGGAACAAACACTGAGCTTCCATTTAAGTGATCAAGAGGTATGTCAAAAAATCCTTGAATTTGACCTGCATGTAGATCACAAGAAACAATTCTTGTAGCACCTGAAGCTGTTAATAAATTAGCAAGTAATTTTGCTGAAACAGCTATTCTAGGTTTATCTTTTCTATCTTGTCTTGCATAACCATAGTAGGGTATAACAACATTTACAAATTTTGCACTTGCTCTTTTGGCAGCATCTATCATTAAAAATAATTCCATGATATTATCTGAACTATCTACGGTAGACTGAACAATATATACATCAGAACCTCTAACAGTTTCTGTATATCTAAAACTTAGCTCTCCATCACTGAATTTTCCAAGTTTTCCTTTTCCAAGTGGTTTTCCAAATTCTGAAGCAATCTCCTTTGCAAGATCCTGAGAACCACTTCCTGAAAATATTTTTACTGCACTCATTATAATAAGTTAAGTTATGTTGGCTCACTAGGGCTCGAACCTAGACTCTTCTGGACCAAAACCAGACGTGTTACCAGTTACACCATGAGCCAATATGGGCTACAAAAGTAGATTTATTTTTTTAAATTTTAAAAATTAAAATCATGCATTTTCTTCAAGCCACTTCCTTGCATTATAAAAAGGTAAAATCCAAGGTGAAATTTTATCATTTCTTTCTCTAGGGTAGTGAGCCCAGTTCCACGGAAAGATTGACCTTTCAAGATGTGGCATAATGGCAAGGTGTCTACCATCTTTTGAACAAATTGCCGCAGTGGACATATCAGATCCATTAGGATTTCCAGGGTACTCATTATAATGAAACTTAGCTGCAATGTTTACCTTTTTGTTATTTAGATTAAATTTTCCCTCTCCGTGAGCTGACCAAATTCCTAAAGTTGTACCCTCAAGATTATTTAACATTATGGAATTTGATTTAAGAATATCAATACTTGAAAAAGTACATTCAAATTTATTTGAATGATTATGTTCCATTTTAGGATGATTTTCCTTTTCATTTGGATATAATAGGTCTAATTCCATCATAAGCTGACAACCATTGCATACACCAAGGCTTAGTGTGTTTTCTCTTTTGTAAAAATCTTGGATAGTCTTCTTAGCTTTTTCATTGAATTTGAATGCTCCTGCCCAACCTTTTGCTGAACCTAAAACATCAGAATTTGAAAATCCACCTGGAAATACTATCATGTTAATATCTTCAAGAGTTTCTCTGCCTGATACTAAATCAGTCATATGAACATCTTTTACTTTAAATCCAGAAAGATTCAACATATATGCCATTTCTCTCTCACTATTTATTCCTTTTTCTCTTATTACAGCTGCCTTTATTTCTTTTTTGAAGTTAATAATTGGAAAACCTCCATTAAAATTAGAAGGGAATTTGAATTTTAGAGGTTGAATTTTATAGTTATTAAATCTTTCTAAACTTTTATTATTTATTGTTTGTTCAGTATCCATTAAATATGAATTATGATACCAAGAATCTCTGAAGTGGTCAATATCTAGAATTAAAGACTTGTTTTTAAATTTTATATTTAGTTTTCTATCCTTAATTGTATTCCCTAAAGAAATAAACTCAATGTTATTATTAATTAATTTTTCCTTACCATTTTTATTTGTTTGAAAAATAATTCCAGGAGACTCATTGAATAAAATTTTTAATAAATCATCTTCCTTAAATCCATCAAGATTGATTTTTAAACCATTTCCAACATTTGCAAAATTCATTTCAAGAAGAGAAGTAATGAGACCTCCTGATGAAATATCATGGCCTGAAAACAAATTTTTACTTATTATAAGATCCTGAATAGTTTTAAAAATATTTTTAATTTCATCAGAGGATTTAGTTTCAATTACATTGTTTCCAATATTAGAAAGTGTTTGAAAAAATGCAGAACCAGTTAGATTTAAGTCCTTACAAAAATTAATATATATTAATTCTAATTTTTCATCTATTAATAAATTAGGTTTTATTACATTATTTATATCTGAAACCTCAGAAACTGCAGAAATTATAACTGTGCCTGGGGAAAGAACTTTTAAACCATTGCTGTATTTCTGAGTCATTGACAATGAATCTTTCCCCGTTGGTATATTTACTCCTAGTTCAATAGCAAAATCACTAACTGACTTAACTGCATTATATAATCTTGTGTTTTCTCCAGGATTATTTGCTGGCCACATCCAATTAGCACTTAAAGAAATATTTGGTAAACCATTTTGAATTGGTGCCCATATAATATTTGTTAGAGCTTTTAGAATAGAATACTTAGCTCCAATTTTTTCATCTGCTAGAGAAACAATTGGAGAAAACCCTACTGTAGTTGCAATACCTTTATTAGATAAGAAATCAAAGGCCATGATTCCTAAGTTATTTAAAGGTAATTGAATTTCACCTAGTGTTTGTTGAAGGGCAACTCTGCCTGTAACACATCTGTCAACTTTATTTGTAAGCCAATCTTTACATGATACTGATTCTAGAGATAATATATTTTCAAGATATTTTATAAATAGGTTTTGATGATATAAGGGATTTTCAAACTTATATGGAATTGTTTTATCCTTAATTATTGTTTTAGGAGAAGATCCAAAAAAATCATCTAGATTTAGATTAATTGGGTTTATAGCTTCTTTCCCTTTAAAAACTAATCTCTTATTCTCCTTAACATATCCAACATGATATAGAGGTGCTCTTTCCCTCTCTGCAATTTTTTTAATTTTATTAAAATCTTCTTTTTTAATAACTAATCCCATTCTCTCTTGTGATTCATTACCAATAATTTCTTTTTCAGATAAAGTAGGATCACCTATTGGTAACTTATTTATATTTATTTCACCACCAGTTTCTTCTAAAAGTTCTGATAAGCAATTAAGATGCCCTCCAGCTCCGTGGTCATGTATAGAAAGAATTGGATTATTTATTTCTTCAGCTAGTACTCTTATTACATTAGCAACTCTTTTTTGCATTTCAGGATTTGATCTTTGAACAGCATTAAGCTCAATATTATTTTTGAACTCACCAGTATTAACTGATGATACAGCGCCTCCTCCCATACCAATTCTGTAATTATCACCACCTAATACAACAACATAGTCTCCATCACTAATTTTTTTCTTCTTTGACTCATTTTCTTTTCCATATCCGATGCCACCTGCTAGCATAATAACCTTATCATATCCAAGGTTATATTTTTTTTCAGAATGCTCAAAAGTTAGAACACTACCATTAATTAAAGGCTGTCCAAATTTATTGCCATAATCACTTGCTCCATTAGATGCCTTTATTAAAATATCTTTTGGGTTTTGGTACAACCACTTTTTCTTTTTTTGATTTTTTTCCCATTCTTTAGATGATGATATTCTGGGATACGAAGTCATATACACAGCTGTTCCAGCTAGTGGAATACTAGCTTGTCCACCAGCCATTCTATCTCTTATTTCGCCACCAGATCCAGTTGCTGCTCCACTGAAAGGTTCAACAGTAGTAGGGAAGTTATGAGTTTCAGCTTTTAGTGAAATAGAAGATTTAATTTTTCTTTTTACATAATAATCTGGAATATCATTTTTATTAGGTGTGAAAATCTCAATTTTCGGTCCAGATATAAATGCAACATTATCTTTATAAGCTGAAATTAAATTATTAGGGTTTGCTTTAGATGTTGATTTAATCATCCTGAATAGACTTATGTTTTTTTCAATTCCATCAATTTCAAATTGTCCATTAAATATTTTATGTCTACAATGTTCTGAGTTCACTTGAGAAAAACCAAAAACTTCACTATCTGTAAGTTGTCTTTCTAACCTTTTACTCACTCCTTCTAAATATAATATCTCATCATCACTTAGAGCAAGACCTTGTTCATTATTATATTTTTTTATGTTATCAATGTATATAACTGGTTCGGAAACCTTTGTTATATGAAACATATTTTGATCAGGATTTTGATATTCTGTTTCTGTCATTTGGTCATGATCAGATTGTGTTTTAATCAAGCATTCAATTCTAGTTATAGAATTAATTCCAATATTTTTAGTTATTTCAACAGCATTAGTACTCCATGGTGTAGTCATCTCCCTGATTGGTCCAATATAAGTGCCTTTTAATTTATTGATGTTAAGATATTCAGATCCGCTAAATAACCACGTTAGTTTATTTATGTCTTTTTTTGAGAATTCATCTATATGTTCAACAACAAAGTAATTATCAGATGATTTTTTAAAGAATGATATCATTATAATTTATAAGGAACAAAAATAATTTTTTTTATAACATAATTGCATCTCAAATAAAAAAATGAGAAATAATAAAACAAAATATTATAAGTTTGCGTTGGAAACCGTAAAGAATATAATAGTTTCCTTAGTTTATTATGAATATAAAGTTAAATATTGTTGAAAAGGCGAACACACTATTTAGAACCTACGGGTTTAGAGGTGTTACGGTAGATGATATATGTAAAGAATGTGGTATTTCTAAAAAAACAATTTATAATTATTATTCAGATAAGCAATCGTTAGCTAACGAAACAATAAAATATCACTATAATAATTTACATAAAGAAATTAAGGCAATAATTGATTTATCAGATAATTCTATTGAAACTTTTTTTAAGATATCTTCTCACTTTAGAGAAACCCTAAATGACACTACTCCGTTATTTGTTCATGACTTAAAAAAATTTCATCCTGATCTATACAATAATCATCAAGATTATAAAGAGAATTTATTTGAGAAATCTCTTCAGAAAGTCTTGATAAAGGGAAAGAATGAAGGTTTTATTAGAGATGATATTAACGATACAATTGTATCCAAATTGAGAATAGAAATGATTGAGATTGGTTTTAATCAAGATGTTTTCCCTCTAAAAAAATATAATTATAGAGATATTCAGCTTATTTCATTTGATCTTTTTTTAAGAGGTATAGTAACTACAGATGGACTCAATGTTTATGAAAAAATTTTAAAAAAAATTAATTGATGAAAAATATATTTTTTGTACTCCTTTTAGTTTTAAATATTAATTCTTTAAAGTCTCAAACTCTAAAGTTAACTTTAGAAGAATCTATAAATTTTGCAATTGAAAATAATGAAAATTTAAAAAACTCATACCTTGAGGAAAAAATTTCAAAAGCTATAACTAAAGAATACTTGTCTATAGGTCTTCCTCAAATTAATTTTGATGGTGGAGTCAAGTATAACCATGAGGTTCAGAAGAGTTTAATTGATATAAGTAGATTTATGCCAGGTGTACCTGAGGGTACTGAACAGGAAGTCCAATTTGGACAAACTTATGATGGTAGAATGGATCTTTTTTTAAATCAAATGATTTTTAACGGATCTTATTTTGTAGGACTTTCAGCAGCTAAAGAGTTAGTGAATCTTTCTGAGAAACTGACTAAAAGAGACATAATTGATATAAATGAATCAGTGCAAAAAGCCTTTTATACTGTACTAAATACAAAAAAAAGAATTGAATTAGTTGATATTAATATCTCAAGACTAAGTACTTTACTTAATCAGACTCAAAAACTTTTTGAAAATGGATTTGTAGAAAAATTAGATGTTGATAGAATTAGAGTTTCATATAATAATTTAAAGAGTGAAAAAATAAAGGCCGATAGGCTCTATCAATTAAGTAAAGAAGTTTTTAATTTTCAAATAGGTGTACCTGTAGGCACTGATATACAATTAGTTGGAGAACTGACAGAAGATCTTGTAAGTTCCTTTAATTATAGTCTTAAAGATTTTGATTATTCAAAAAGGATAGAATACTCAATTTTGCAAACTGATAAGAATTTAAAATTTTATGATTTAAAAAATAATAGAAGTCAATACCTACCACAAGTGTATGCTAACTATAACTATGGGTATAATACTTCCTCTTCAGACTATAATGTATTTTTTGATTCTAACAGATGGAAAAGTTTTGGAACATTAGGTTTCAAGGTTATAGTTCCAATATTTGATGGGTTTTTAAAGAGAAGTAAAATAAATCAATCAAAATATAAAATTGAACAAGTTGAAAATCAGATATTATTTTTAGAAAGGTCTATAAATCTTCAAGTCAATCAATCAATTCTAAGTTATGAGAACACGAAAGAAACTATATTAGTTTCTAAACAAAATTTAGATTTAGCTGAAGATGTTTACAAAGCAACCGAATTAAAATTTAAAGAAGGTGTAGGTTCAAACTTAGAGTTAATAGACTCAAATAATTCGTTAAAAATAGCTCAGAATCAGTATTATAATTCATTATACGAATCAGTAATTGCTTCAATAGAAATTAAAAAAACATTAGGAACTCTTTTAAATAAATAAATATGAAAAAAATATTATCTGTATTGACTATCCTATTATTTTCCTGTGATTCAGGAGATTTAGATAGTAAGAAGAAAAAATTAGATGACCTAAAAAATTCTTTAGTGGAGACCTATTCTGAAATTGACAAACTAGAGAAAGAAATTAGTGAATTAGATTCGTCTTACAATTCTAAGAATTATGAGTTAGTTTCCACCTCCTCTGTAAATAGAGGATTATTTATTTCAAAAATTGAATTAAGAGGTAATATTCAGTCAAATAAAAATGTTTTGATAGTATCTGAGTCTATTGGAAAATTTAAAAATATTTTTGTTGAAGAAGGTCAGTATGTAGAAAAAGGAACTGTTTTGGCAAGTATAGATTCTGAAATAATCCAGAATAATTTAAGAGAAATCAAATCAAACCTTGATCTTTTAAAAACAATTTATGAAAGACAATCTAATTTATGGGAAAATGAAATAGGTTCAGAATTAGACTTCTTAAGGGCAAAATCAAACTATGAATCAATTAAAAATAGATATAGTGCCCTTAAAATCCAATTATCTAAATTTGATATTGTTGCACCTTTTTCAGGAGTAGTTGATAATATTAATGCAAAAGTTGGTGAGATGTCTTCTCCGGGAATTCCATCCTTTAGAATGTATAATGATAGTGATTCATATCTTAGTGTTGATGTTTCTGAAAACTTTACTAATTCATTTAATACTGGAGATTCTGTTCAGATAATTAATCCCGATGGAGAAGTTTATAGATCTAAAATTATATCTGTCTCGCAAGTTATTAATTCAATGAATAGAACTTTTAAAATTGGAATTGAAATACCGATAGAGTTGGAAGAAAATGTTAAGCCTAACCAAATCTTGAACGTTCTTCTTATTGATTATACTAATAATGATGCTATATCGGTACCATCAAAAATAATATTTAATGATGATAGAGGAAGTTATGTTTTTGTTGTAGTAGATTTTGATGGAGAAAAGATTGCTAGAAAGATCCCAGTTCTAGTTGGGAGATCCTATGAATATCAAACTGAAATTCTCAGTGGTCTAATTGGGGACGAAATTATTATAGATAAAGGTGCGTTAGAGGTAATGGATGGAACATATATTAAGACAAAATAAGATTTTATGAAGAAGTCAACAGAAGATAAAGTTATAAATCAGTTTGGTCTTTCCAACTTTTCACTAAGAAATAGAATAACAGTTGTACTAATTCTTTTCATGCTAGTTGTATTGGGGGTTAGTGCTTATAATAATTTACCTAAAGAAAGCTATCCTGAAGTAGAACAATCTACAGTTTTAGTAGGAACTCCATATCCAGGAAATTCTCCCTCAGATATTGAAAATCTAATTACAAGACCTATCGAAAAAGAAATAAACACAATTTCTGAAGTTAAAGAAATTAGGTCTACTTCTATCCAGGGTTATTCAACTATAGTTGCTGAATTTGATTCCGGGACAGACATTGAATATGCAAAATCAAAAGTTAAAGATGCAGTTGAAAAAGCTCAAGTTAATTTACCTCAAGATTTACCAAGAGAGTCTGATATTTATGAGATAAGTTTTTCAGATTTCCCTGTAATGAGTGTTACACTTTCAGGTTCTTATTCTATTGAAACTCTTGAAACTTATGGTGAGATTTTAAAAGATGAGTTAGAAATAATTAATGATATTTCTAAAGTTGAGATAGGTGGGGTAGAAGAAAAAGAAGTAGCAATAAAAGTTAATCCATTTGAATTAGAGGCCAGAAGCTTATCTTTTACTGATATAGAGAACGCTATTAAATATGAAAATATTTCTGTTTCAGGAGGTAATCTGCTCGAGAAAGATATGCGTAGGTCTGTTCGGCTTATCGGTGAATTTAAGTCAATAGACGATATTAAAAATATTATAATATCTAATAAAAATAACAAAATTGTTTTTCTTAAAGACGTAGCAAATGTTGATTTTGGATACAAAGAAATAGAAAGCTACACAAGACTATCTGGTAAACCTGTTATTTCTGTAGATATATCGAAGAGGTCTGGAACCAATTTACTTTTGTTGAATGACAAGGTTAATCTTGCAATTGATAACATAAAAAATCAGATACCAAATGATATAAATATAATTATTGTAAACAATCAATCTCAAAATACTAAAGAACAAGTTAGTACACTTGAGAATAGTATATTTAGTGGAGTAATTTTAGTTGTTTTAGTACTAATGTTTTTTTTAGGTGTTAGAAATGCACTTTTTGTAGGATTATCTATCCCTCTTTCAATGTGTATATCATTTATAATTTTACAATTATTTGGGATTACAGTAAATATGATGATATTATTTTCTCTTGTAATTTCACTAGGTCTTTTAGTTGACAATGGAATTGTTGTAACAGAAAACATTTATAGATTTTTAGAAAAAGGTTATTCAAGGATAGAGGCAACAAAATTAGGGATTGGAGAAATAGCATATCCTATTATTACTTCAACAGCAACTACATTAGCTGTTTTTGTTCCTTTAGCTTTCTGGCCTGGTCTAACTGGAAAGTTCATGAGTTTTCTTCCAATTGGAATTATTGTGACCCTTTTATCATCATTATTTGTTGCATTAGTAATAAACCCTGTTATGATTTCATATTTGATGAGAATTGAAGATAACAGAGGAAAGGATTTTCGTAAGTATATTCAAAATTCGATAGTATTAGTAGTATTAGGTATTCTATTTATAGTATTTAAATTATTTTGGGTAGGAAATGTTTTAATTTTTATTTCACTTTTTATATTATCTAATTATTTCATTTTTGTTCCTCTATCAAAGACATTCAGAGAAAAATATTTAAAGGCTTTAGAAAATAAATATAGTAAGTTTCTCAATTTTTTACTTTTAGGAAGAAAGCCTTATTATGTTATTATTTTCTCTGTTTTTCTACTTTTTGGTACATTTCAATTATTACAATTATATCCTCCAAAAGTCTTATTTTTTCCTGAAAATAGACCTAATTATATAAACGTATTTATAGAACTTCCTGTTGGAACTGATGTAGATGAAACTAATAGGTTCACTAAGGTAATAGAAGAAGAAGTAAATAAATCAGTATCAAGTTTTAAAAGCATAATTGAAAGTATTGTTACTTATGTAGGAAAGAGAACTTTAAATGTGAATGATCCTGCTGTATTATCAATGAGAGATACACCCAATAGAGCAAGAATTAATATTAACTTCTATGAATTTGAAAAAAGAAATGGCATTAATACTACTGATATTCTTGAAAAATTAAGAGATGATATTGACCAATATCCTGGTGTAAGTATAACTTTTGGTAAGGATAGAAAAGGACCCCCAGTTGGAGGAGAAATAAGTATAGAAATATCTGGACCTGAATTTGAAGAGTTAATTTCTCAGGTAGAAAATATAAGAAGGTATATAAATGAATCAAATATACCTGGAATTGAAAAATTAGGTCTTGATCTTTCAACAAGAAAACCAGAACTTTTAATTGATTTTGATAGAGATAGACTTAGAAGATATGGATTATCCACAGGAATGTTAGCTAATGAACTTAGGACTTCTCTATTTGGTAAAGAAATTTCTAAATATAAAATAGGAGAAGATGATTACAAGATACAGTTAAGGTTAGATGATGAGTACAGGTACGATGTAAATGCCTTGCTAAATAAAAACATCACATTTAGAAATCAGTCTGATGGAAGAACCTACCAAGTCCCAATAAGCTCATTTGCTTCAATGAAAATGTCTAATACATTTAGCTCAGTTAAAAGAAAGGATCTAGATAAAGTAATAACAATTTCCTCTAATGTCATCTCAGGGTATAATCCTACAGAGGTAAATTCTAAAATTGATATGGTTCTCAGAAATTTTCCGTTACCTAGTGGATATTCTTATAAGTTTGGTGGTGAACAGCAAGAGCAGGAAGAAGAAATGGCATTCCTTTCTAATGCATTTATGATTGCACTCTTTTTAGTTTTTATAATAATAGTTGCTCAGTTTAATAAAATTATAACACCTCTTATTATTATGTCTTCAATAATCCTTAGTACCATAGGGGTTTTTCTAGGTCTTCTAATTTTTAATATGGACTTTGTGGTTGTTATGACTATGATCGGTGTTATTTCACTTATAGGTATTGTTGTCAATAATGCAATAGTGCTTATAGATTTTATTGAGTTAAACAGAAAAAGAAAAATGATTGGAAAAAAAGTTCAATTATCTATTGAGGAAGTTATGGAATGTATCACTGAAGCAGGAAGAACAAGGTTGAGACCTGTTATTCTTACTGCTCTAACAACAATTCTAGGCTTAATGCCACTTGCAATTGGTATGAACTTTGATTTTGTAAGTTTCTTTAAATTCTATGAGATTAATTTTTATTTAGGTGGAGACAATATGGTATTTTTTGGCCCTATAGCATGGGCAATTATATTTGGTTTGTCATTTGCAACATTCCTTACTTTGTTAGTGATACCATCTATGTATTTAATACAAGTTAAATTAAATAGGTATCTAGGCTTATCATAATGGAAAGGATTATTTTTTTATTTTTCTTTACTATTATATCAGTCCTTCTTGACTTATATTTTTATCAAATAATAAAGAAATATAGGTCAATAAATTGGACAAAACCTCTTTTTTATTTTTATTGGTTATTTTCTTTAGTGACAATTACCAATTTAATTTTATATTCATTTAGTATAGATTTAGGATTTTACTTAAAAGCAATCATATTCAATATGGTTATAGGTAATTTCATTTCAAAATTAGTTGCTCTTCCTTTTCTAATTATAGATGATTTAAGAAGGATGATAATCTATTTCTTCAGAAAAAGAACAGAAAGCTCTAATAACAAAATTTCAAGATCAAAATTCTTAAGTATATCTGCATCTCTAGCTTATGGCTTACCTATAACCTCTCTTACTTATGGTATTTTATCAAATAATGTATATGATTATAGAGTAAAGAGAAGACAAGTTTCATTTAAAAATCTTCCTAGTGCATTTAATGGCATTAAAATATGTCATATCTCAGATATTCATGTTGGTAGCTTAAAGAATAAGGTGGCTGTTAAAGGTGGTTTGGATATGATCTTAAATGAAAAACCAGATGCTATTTTTTTTACTGGTGATTTAGTTAATGATAGGGCAGATGAATTAAAAGGGTGGGGTGATGATCTCTCAAAACTAAAGGCTCCCTTAGGTGTTCATAGCGTTTTAGGAAATCATGACTATGGAGAATATGCATCATGGAGAAATGAAAGTGAAAAAAATAAAAATTTTAATGATTTAATTAAAGGTCAAAAAGAATTTGGTTGGAATTTACTTAGGAATCAAAATGATTTTATAGAAGTTGATGGTCAAAAGTTGAATATTATAGGTGTTGAAAATTGGGCCTCATCAAGATTTCAACAATATGGAGATTTAAAAACAGCTTATGAAGGATTAGATGAGGAAGGGTTTAAACTCTTGATGACTCATAATCCTTCTCACTGGAATGCTCAGGTAACAAATAATTTTAAAGATATAGATCTAACACTTTCTGGCCATACACACGGTCTTCAGTATGGAATTGATATAGGAAAATTTAGAATGAGCCCAGTAAGATTAGCTTATAAACAATGGGCAGATTTATATTCTAATGATCAACAATTTATATATGTTAATAGAGGATTTGGATTTATGGGTTATCCAGGAAGAGTTGGTATTTTACCTGAAATAACAATTTTAGAATTAAATAGAGCTTAAGATTTCCAAGTTGAAGATTTAACGTCAACATTAACATCACTATCAGGAGTAATTTTTAATGACTTATAGTTCGTATTATTTATAAGGTTGTATTCTCTATGACTATGATCACAAATAGGAAGGGTTTCACTCAGACCGCATGTACAAAAACTATATTTCATATTTTTTGATAATTTCATATTTTTCTTTGTTTAATTGACCAGGTAAAGTGAAACTCTGAAACAATAGTTCCATCTTCCAGAGTTCCAGTAGATTTTGCTTCAATCTCAACACCTTCTTTTGTTTTTGATGCTTTGTCTACAGCACTAAATATTTTATCTCCATCATTACATGTAAATGTAGTAGTTCCAGTTGCTTTCTTAAAGTATTGAGATCTCATTTTAGTAACAATATATGCAAAAGAAGGTTTATGGCCTTCTACTGCTAGAGCAACCATAGACGCGGAGGATAATTCTGCTCCCATACATTGAACAGCAAAATATATTGATTTGAATGGATTTTTATTTTGCCATCTATAAAAAAAATTAAATGGAACTTTTGAAATTGCTTTTTTTGTATCTAAATGTTTTAGTTTCATACCAGAAAACCAACCCATAGGGACATTAAATAAAAAAAATAATGAGAACGAAAATGGATTTAAAAAACTATTTCTAAGACGTTCTTGATATTTTGAGAGATTTTTTTTCATTATATTTAATTCATTCAAATATTTAATTTAATAAAGATTACTAAATTTAAATTATGATAAAAGAGTATTTAGAAAGAAAATGGTTATAGGTTGATAAAAATACTAGATTAGTCTCTTGGTTCGGTTGGATTAAAGGATTGGTAACAGGTCTATTTATATTTCACTTTCTGAGTACCTATTTTAATTAAAAATAATAATATGAAAAATTTTTACTATTTATTTGTTGCATTACTAATCTTTTCATGTTCAGATAGTGATGAAGCTGAACCAGATTCTGTAAAAAAATATTTAACATCAAATATTTTTAAAGAAAGTGGGTCTTATTCGATTTTTACTAATAATACTGTTTTAAACTTGAAGAATACTGACTTTATTGATTTTAAAATCACTACAAGTCAATTTAATGTTAATTATTCTTTTCATGATTTACTTGATCCAAATAATGCAAATTGTTATGAAGATAAATCAATGGATGGTGGTTATACTATTCTGGTAGATAATGAAAATGCATTTACAGTTCAATTTAATTCTCCTATTAGAAAGTATGAATATTCTTATGGTTCAAGTGGAAGTATTAAGTGGAAAATAACAGGATCATCCGGTTTCGGAGGTACATGGACATCAGATTCAGTACTTGAATTATCTAATCAAGAAGAGTTAGATACCTTTAAGCTTAGAGCCCCTAACAAGTGTTGAAATTAGCTGATTTTATTATTTTTTAGTAACTAAAATTTTAAATGATATTTTCATGTAAATATAAAATAAGGCAGAAAATAACATGAAATAAAAAATCCAGTTACTATTTATAATTTTTAATCCTAAATTATAGTTTTCAATACAATTAATAAGAAAAAAAATTAATGAGATTCCTAAAAGCCCATTCTTAATATTAACTAATGATTTTTTGAGATTAAACTTACTTATTGGTTTACTCCAATTTTTAAATGATGGTAATATTCTTGGTGTATTTGATAAATAAGTTTTGTATTCTTCTTTAAACTTTTGAAGTAAAAAGTTTTCTTCCACTAAAATTATCTTATGATATAAAATTATAAAAAGAGATGTTATGATTATAGTTAGAAACGTATTAGATAATAAGAGAATAATACCTAACCAATTCAAGTAATTTGCTAGATATAGGGGGTTTCTTAAAATAGAATATATGCCTGAAGTATTAAGTTTTTCTGCAATTTGTTTTCTTGTATTTTTACCTGAAGTTTTATGATATGCAAATCCTACTGCTAAAATTCTGATTAATAAACCTGATAAAGAAATACAAAGACAAATTATATATTGGTTATTAGATATTGGATTATAATTATAAAAATAATATAAAATACATCCTAAAATTATAGGTACAGGTAATATACCTCTATATTTAAATAGAAAATTACCCTGCTTTAGTTGACTGTCAGTTATCATTTTATTACCAGAATATGGCATAAAGCATTGCTGTAATAATTAACACAGCAAAAGCCGGAATATTAAATGATGGTTTTGTCTCAAATAATTTTCCAGATAATTTTATAGCTTTTGGGTCATCTTCATTTCCCTCAAGATAACTTATAACATAAATAATAAACATAGTAACTAAGAATGTTATTCCCATTTGATGAAGGAAAGGAATTTCCCCAATAAATAATCCTTGAGCAAAGCTAGGAATTAATTCAATCCATCCTTTTGGAACAATTTTAAAGTACATTGCTACTGGTATAGAAAGTAGTATTCCCCATATTGCTGCATTATTTGTAGCTTTTTTATAAAATAGTCCCATTATAAATACTGCTAGAATACCAGGACTAACAACTCCAGTATATTCTTGAATAGCTTGAAATACTTGACCTAAATTACCAAACATTGGAGCTATAAGCATAGCAATAAAAAGTGATACTATGACAACTATTCTTCCTACTTTAACTAATTCAGAATCTTTAGCTTTATTATTAATTAATTCTTTATAAATATCCATTGTGAAAATAGTTGAGGTCGAGTTCAGCATTGACGCTAGAGATGATACAATTGCTGCAGCAAGAGCAGCTAGAATTAAACCTTTTATACCCACTGGTATATAATTTTTAATTAACCAAGGTGCTGCATTATCATTTAAAATTTTTCCATCTGAAGAGGTGAATCCTTCAGGAAGAACTTTCATTAATTCGCCAGTGGCAGGGTCAAGATTTATTACATAAGCTATTATTCCTGGTAATACTACAAAGATTGGAATTATTAATTTTAAAAATGCTGCAAATGCTATTCCTTTTTGAGCTTCTCTTAAACTTTTAGCAGCAAATGTTCTTTGAATTATATATTGATTAAAACCCCAGTAGTAAGTGTTGGCTATCCACATTCCTCCAATAAGTACTGCTATACCTGGTAGGTCAAAATAAGCATCTCTTCCATCGGGGGTAATAATTTCTCCTTTTGACAATATCATAGAAAACCTTTCAGGGACAGCATTATATACATATGATAAACCATCAATTATTCCACCGCTTGGTGTCACATAAGATAATGCAATACCTGTCATTAACATCCCTCCAAATATTAGAATTACAACTTGAACTACATCAGTCCAAGCAACAGCTGATAGGCCTCCCCATACAGAATATGTTAAAGCAAATAATCCTAACCCAATAATACTCGTGGTTATCAGGCTGCCATCTCCTGATCCAAAAATAGTATCCATTGCTTTACCACCTAGATACATAACAGAAGTTAGGTTAACAAAAACAAATAAACTAATCCAAAATATTGCAAGTATAGTCTTTAGGTTATTACTGTATCTTTTTTTAACAAACTCAGGTATTGTATATATTTTTTTCTCAATGTATATAGGGAGGAAAAACTTACCTACAACTAGTAGAGTAATAGCCGCCATCCACTCATAAGTTGCAATTGCTAAACCTAATGCAAATCCAGAGCCAGACATTCCGATGAACTGTTCTGCTGAAATATTTGCAGCTATTAAGGATGCACCAATAGTCCACCATGGTAATGATTTACCAGCTAAAAAATAATCTTCTGCACTTTTTCCAGATCCACTTTTATCTCTTGAAACATATAAGCCAATAGATAGTATAACTATACAATAACTTATAAATACAATTATGTCAATATTTTCCATTAGTTTAGTTTAGTTTATTTAAGATAATACTTAATATTTATTTGAACTAGACTAACCAATTAAATTTATATCATATGCTTATCAGATCAATTATAATTTTATTTTTATCATTTTCACCTCTTTTATCATATACAAATTTGAATGATGATATTCTTAAGTCTCAACTTGAAAAATTAATCTTACCAGATGGTTTTAAGATTGAGTTATATGCATCAGACGTTGAAAATGCCAGGTCAATGGCAATAAGTCCATCAGGAACAATATTTGTAGGAAATAGGAGATCTGATAATGTATTTGCCTTAAAAGATACTGATGGTGATAATGTAGTTGATAAAAAATATTTAATTACAGACAAACTAAAAAATATGCCAAATGGTGTAGCATATCATAAAGGTGATTTATATGTTGCTGAAGTAAATAAAATTTGGGTATTTAGAGATATTGAAAATAATTTGGATTACATAGATAAATTTGGTGACTACCCTAATGAGCCTGAGCTAATATCCGATGATTATCCATCTGATAGACACCATGGTTGGAAGTATATATCATTTGGGCCTGATGGTAAACTATATGTTCCTGTAGGTGCTCCATGTAATATATGTGAGAGTAATGATGAAGTATATGCCTCAATTACTAGAATGAACCCGGATGGTTCTGATAAAGAGGTTTATGTAAGTGGTGTAAGAAATACAGTTGGATTCACATGGCATCCAGAAACTGGAGAGATGTGGTTCACTGATAATGGTAGAGATATGTTAGGAGATAATTATCCCCCATGTGAGCTTAATAAAGTTCAAGAAGCTTATCAACATTTTGGCTACCCTTATTGCCATGGTAATGATATTTCCGATCCAGAGTTTGGAAGTAAATTTGCTTGTGATGAGTTTATAAAGCCTGTTCAAAACCTTGGGCCTCATGTAGCGCCTCTTGGATTAAAATTTTATGAAGGAAGTATGTTTCCAGATGAATATAATGGAGATATATTTATAGCTGAACATGGATCTTGGAATAGATCTAGGAAAATTGGATATAGAATTACTAGAGTAAAAATTGAAAATAATAGATCAGTTGGATATGAACCCTTTATTTATGGTTGGTTAAATGAAAAGGAACAAGAAGCTTGGGGTAGACCAGTTGATGTTATTATTCTCAAGGATGGGTCTATGTTAATTTCAGATGATTATGCAAATGCTATTTATCGCGTTTATTATGATGGGTAGTTAAATTATATTAACTTCTTCTTCTAATATTATACCAAACTTTTTTTCTACGCTCTTTGATATTTCTTCAGATAGTTTTTTTATTTTATTTCCAGATTCTTCACCATAATTTACTAATACAAGAGCATGTTTTTTATATACACCTATCTTATCCAAAACTTTACCTTTCCATCCACATTTTTCTATTAACCACGCAGCAGATAATTTAATGTTATTTTCTCCTATCTTATGACCAGAAATATCATCATATTCTAATTTTATACTGTCAAATAAGCTCAGTTTAATTATTGGATTTTTAAAGAAACTGCCCGCATTACCTAGCTTTTCAGTATTAGGAAGTTTAGAGTTTCTTATTTCAATTACTTTATCTCTTAAGTATTTTAAAGAGATTTTATCACGATTTAAATTATTTAGATCTTTATAAGTTAGAATATAATTTGGTTTTTTATTTAAAATAAATTCTACATGAGTTATAAAAAATTTATTTTTTTTCTCTTTCTTAAATATGCTATTTCTATATTTAAAACAACACAATTCTCTACTGTAGATTTTCTCTTCTTTTTCTTCTAAATCATAACCTTGTACATTATCTATAAAATCTTTAATTTCAACTCCATAAGCTCCTATATTTTGAATTGGAGCTGCTCCTACAGAACCAGGAATTAAAGATAAGTTTTCAATTCCATAATAATTATTATCAACACAGTATGAAACAAATTTATCCCAGTTCTCTCCAGAACCTACTCTTATTTTAATAAAATTTTTATCCTCATCTAATTTATTTATCCCCAATATTTTATTTAATAAAACAATCCCATCGAAATCTTTTGTGAATAAAATATTTGATCCACCACCAACTATTATTATTTTTTCATTTATTAGATCTTTATTATTTATAATAAAGGAAATATCTTCTTTTCTTTTTATTTCAATTAAGTACTTTGATTTATGTTTGACCCCAAAAGAGTTTAGTTTATATAAAGAAGAATTCTTTAAAATATTCATTTAGGCAATATTTGTAAATACATACTGGACATCTTCATCATCTTCCATCTTATCTAACATTTTTTCGATTTCAAGAAGTTGATTTTCATCAAAATTAACTGGATTATTAGGGATTCTCTTTAATAGTGATTTTGATGGTTTAATTTCAAGCTCATTTAAGCCCTTATTGATTTTACCATATGAAGAATAGTTTCCATAAATTATAATTTCATCTTTACTTATCTCTATTTCTTCTAGACCATAGTCTATCAAAAAAAGCTCAAGTTCATCCGGATCTTGGTTTAAATTATCAATGTAAAAAACAGCTTTTCTTTCAAACATAAACTCAAGTGATCCTGGTGAGACTAGATTTCCTTCTGATTTATTAAAGTATGATTTTATATTTGCAGTTGTTCTTGTAATATTATCTGTTGCTATTTCAACTATTACTAGAACTCCGTGTGGTCCTTTTCCCTCAAAAGTTTGTTCGATAAAATCTTTTAATTCTTTATCAGAAGCTCTTTTAATTGCTGAATCAATATTATCCTTTGGCATATTTTCAGCCTTCGCATTTTGAATAGCAGCTCTTAATTTAAAATTCATTTCAGGATCAGTTCCACCTTCCTTTGCAGCAACTGTTATTGCCTTTGATAATTTAGGGAAAAGTTTTGACATTTTATCCCACCTTTTTTCTTTAGAGGCTCGTCTATATTCAAATGCTCTTCCCATAGTATTATTGTATATAGATTAATTATTGTTCTTAATAACTAAATTACAAAATATTGAATTAATTAGTCTATTATAAAACCTAAGTTTAGTTTTGCAAATGGAAGAAAAAATATTAATTCTTGATTTTGGTTCACAGTATACTCAACTGATTGCTAGAAGAATTAGAGAATTGAATATTTATTGTGAAATATTTCCTTATAATAAGAAACCTAAAATCAAAACAAATTATTTAGGTGTTATATTATCTGGAAGTCCTTTTTCCGTTCATGATGAAAATGCACCTTTTATTGATTTTTCTAGTTTAGAAGGTATTCCTGTTCTAGGTATATGTTACGGAGCTCAGTTAATTGCAAAAAATAATAATTGTAAAGTTACAAAGTCAAAAACAAGAGAATACGGTAGAGCTAAATTAGAATTTGTAAATAAAGAAGATATTTTGATGTCTGGAGTAAAAGAAAATTCTGATGTTTGGATGAGCCATGGTGACTCAATAATTGATATTACTCAATCTTTTCAAGTAATTGCAAGTACAAAAGATGTTGAAATAACATCATATTTTATAAGAGATAAAAATTATTATGGTTTACAGTTTCATCCAGAAGTAACACATACTGATTTTGGCAAAGTGATTTTAGAAAATTTTGCTGTTAAAATATGTGGTTGTTCGCAGTCATGGACTCCTAATAAATTTGTTGAGTTTACAATAGAATCTATTAAAAGAACTGTAAAGGATGATAAGGTTGTTCTGGGCCTATCAGGAGGAGTTGACTCTAGTGTTGCAGCTATTTTAATTCATAAAGCAATAGGTGATAATCTCTATTGTGTTTTTGTAGATAATGGTCTACTTAGAAAAAATGAATTTGATAATGTCTTATCTTCTTATAAGAATTTAGGTTTAAATGTTAAAGGTGTAGATTCTAAAAATTTATTTTATGAAGGATTAAAAGGCAAATCAGATCCTGAGGATAAGAGGAAATCAATTGGAAATGATTTCATTAAAGTTTTTGAAGAAGAGGCAAATAAAATCGGAGATATTAAGTGGCTTGCTCAGGGAACTATATACCCTGATGTTATTGAGTCTGTCTCTGTTAAAGGTCCTTCTGCCACAATAAAATCTCATCATAATGTAGGAGGATTGCCTGAAAAAATGAATCTTAAGATAATAGAACCTTTAAATTTACTTTTCAAAGATGAGGTAAGAAGAGTTGGTAAATCTATGAATATGCCTGAGGCAATTTTAAATAGACATCCTTTCCCTGGACCTGGTTTAGGTATAAGAATTCTTGGTGAGGTAACAAAAGAAAAAGTTGATTTACTTCAACAAGCAGATGATATTTTTATATCTTCTTTAGTTGAAAGAAATTTATATGATGATGTTTGGCAAGCTGCAACAATTCTACTCCCTGTTAAATCTGTTGGTGTAATGGGAGATGAGAGAACCTATGAGTTCACAGTAGTTTTAAGAGCAGTAACAAGTCTAGATGGAATGACAGCAGATTGGTCTAGACTGCCAGATAATTTTTTAGCTGATGTCTCTAATGAAATAATAAATAAAGTTAGAGGAATTAATAGGGTAGTTTATGATATTTCTTCAAAACCACCTGCTACAATTGAATGGGAGTGATATGAAGTTAAAGTTATTATTTATAATGATTGTTTTTTCTTTTCCACTCTTAGGTCAATCAGATTATACCAAATTTGTTCAGCTCAAAAAGTTATTTATAGAGGAAAAATTTTCTGATTTGATAAAGTCAGAAATTGATATAAAAAAAAATAGTGAATTTTACCCTTATCTATTATTTTATAATTCGGTTGCTGAATTCAAATTGAAATCAAAAGATAAAGCAATAGATAATTTCAAAAATATTATTAAAGTTTATCCAAATTGGTCACAGAAAAATGAAGTTTATTACTGGCTTGTAAAGATTAACTCAGAATCTAATAATTTAGATGAGGCATTAATCTATTTTTCTATGATATCAAATCCTTCAATTTCAGATGGATTATACTCAATAATTGACCCTTTAATTGAAGATATTAATTCATTTAATAGATTATCAGAAATTTATAAATTATATCCACAAAATAAGTCTATTGCCAAATATTATGGTAGGTCTCTTCTAAGAGAATATTTAACTGAAGATGTAATTAATGAGATAAATAAGATTTTAGAGATTGTTGAAAAAGAAGATCTTTTTGTAAGCGATAATAAAAAATTCAGAGTTGCTGTTCTACTTCCTTTTATGTTTGATGGATTAGAGAATACTTATTTTATTCAAAATAATGATTTCGTTATGGATTTATATTCAGGAATAATTCATGGTATAAAGAAATATGATTCATTAAGTTCTATGATAGATATTATAACATTTGATACTAGAAGAGATCCAAATAGAATAAAAAACCTTATTGATAATGGAAGTTTTGATAATATAGATCTAATTATTGGCCCATTATACAATAAACCTATAAGTCTAATAAAACAATTTTGTCTAGAGAAAAAGATACTAATGATAAATCCTCTATCTTCAAATAATGAGATAATAGACGATAATAATTATAGTTTCTTATTTAAACCTTCTATTAAAACTATTGCTAATAAAGTTGCAGAATATTCAATTAGTAATTTTTTAGAAAATAAGAATGCAATTATATTTTATGAGAAAAATTACCAAGACTCAGTAATTGCTGAAATTTATAATAATAAATTAGAATCTAATGGATTCAATATCATTTATAAAAAATCTGTTAGCCTTGAAGATTCTCGTCTTATTTTAGACTCTTTGGCAAGTACATATGAGTATATATTAAGTGATTCTTTATTTGATACATTAAAAAATGTTTCTGATATTTTAATTAAGGAGGGAAGAGGTATAGAAGATTTAGATACATCATATATGTATACGGAGAAGTTTTTTATAGAAAATGATAGTATTGGTCATGTTTTTGTTTCTTCAAAAAATTCACTCTTTGCCTCTAATACTATTAGTGCAATAGATATTAGAGAAGATACTATCCCTATTTTAGGGTTTTCAGATTGGTTAAGTTTTAATGTAATTTCTGTAAATCAGTTTGAGCAGTTAGATATTTCATTGATTGATATTAATTTTTTTGATGAGGAGACAGAAACTTATAAAAATCTTAATAAATATTTTCAAAAAAATTATAGAAGAAATATTTCTGAAAACTTTTTGATAGGTTTTGAACTAATGAATATTATAACAAAAATAACTAGTAACTACGGTAAATATTTTCAATTTGGATTGAGAAATGAGAGCAAAATTGAATCAGATATTTCAACTTATTCATATTACCTAAATAATAATGATAATCAGAAAGTTCCAATAGTAAAAGTTGAAAATTTTGAAATTAAATCTGTTTCTAATCAATTTTAAATTCCATTCTCATCTGAAAAGGATCATAAAAATCATTTTTGACTATATTCTCAATTAGCCAATTATCTTTTATAAATGGATCTAAAAGAGTTTTGGTTTGTTGAAGAGAAGAAATTATTTTTTCAATTTCTGTTTTTTGTTTTGGATACTCTATTATTTGATAATCTTCTATCTCTGCTAGTTTAGCTGCTAATTCAATAGCATCATTGAACTCACCAACAATATCTATAAGATCTAACTCTTTACCCTCCTCACCATAATAAACTCTTCCTCTGGCAAGTTTATCAACCTCATCTTTACTCATTGATCTTCCATCAGCGACTATTGATAAAAAGTCAGTATAAATTTGATTAACACCTCTTTGAACTAATCTTTTTTCATCTTCTTCTAATGGTCTAAATGGATCAATTTCTCCAATATTATTATTTGTTCTTATCTGATCTGTTGTTATTTTAAGTTTATCATTTAAAAGACCAGACATTTCAGGAAATATTCCAAAAACACCAATAGATCCAACAATAGAACCTCTTGAAGCTATTAAAGTATCAGCTGGCATAGAAATATAGTATCCACCTGAGGCGCATACATCTGACATGTATGCTACTAAAGGTTTTTTTTCATTTAATAATTCAAGTTCTCTAGCAATCAAATCAGAAGCAAATGCACTACCTCCTCCAGAATTAACATAAAGAATTACAGATTTTATGTTTTTATTTTTCTTAATTTTTTTAATTTCTTTTATAATTGATTCTGAATAGATACCGTCATCTCCAGTTCCAGGCAAAATACTACCTATAGCGTATAATACCGCTATTTTATTTCTATTATACTTACTTTTTTCTAGAGTTTTTCGGTATTTAAGTAAAGAAATCTTTTTGTAAGAACTATCTACATTAGTTTTTAGATAATTTACCATTTCATCTTCATAGATTAAGCTATCAACTAATTTATTATTTAATGCATCATTAGCAAGTTCTGTTTCAAAATTTTCTATCATATTAAATAGATTATCTCTGTCTATTGATCTAGAAATAGAAATTTTATCTAAATAGTTTGACATTCTATAATTTAATAAATTGAGATATTGTTCTTCATTTTCTTTACTAAAATCCGTTCTTACATACGTTTCAGCAGCACCTTTATATTCACCAACTCTAAAAAGATTAATATCTATGCCTAATTCATCAAGCATATTTTTATAAAAAAATGAACTTACTCCAAAACCACTTACTGATATAAACCCTGGAGGTGAAATTGCCATAAAGTCTGACACTGAAGAAATGAAATAAGCACCTTTAGTTTGTAAGTCAGCATGAGAATATATTGGTTTTTTTCTTTTAAACTCTTCGAGGATGTCTCTAACCTTCTCAGCTTTATTAAAACTAATACCTACATTTTCTACATTGAGGTATATTCCTTCGATATTGTCATCATCTGCTGCCTTTGTTATAATATTTTCAAATGTTAAAAGGCTTATTTTTTCGGTTTGGTTATTATCAAGAATTGGAAGAGGCAATGGAATATCAAAATTTAAATCTAATTCATCTCCTTTAGTATCTCTGTCACCAATAATATTTAGATTATTTATATATAATAGACTGTTTTTAGATACAGTTATCTCTTCTTTTGTTGAAGGAGTAAATAGAGCTCCTATTATACTAAAGAAAATAATTATAATTATTATGCTTATAAAGAAAGATAAAATTCCTTTTATTGCATTTACTAATACATCAATTAGAAAGTTCATTTCAAATTATTTTTATTTATAAATTCTTGAGCGAAGATAAGATCTTCTTTTGTATCTATGCTAAAACTATTAAATTTTGTAGTATTTAATTTAACAGTATATCCATTTTCTAACCATCTAAGTTGTTCTAAAGACTCACTTAACTCAAGTTTTGATGGTTTTAAGGAAATTATTTTTTTTAGTGTAATTGGAGTGTAAGCATAAATACAAATATGCTTGTTATAGTCTGTTTTTTTTTTCTGAAAAGGTATTAATGACCTGGAGAAGTACATAGCTTCATCCGAGTTATTTTTAACTACTTTCATAATAGATTCCCTCTCTATCAAATCAGAATATTTCTCTTTTTTAATTAGAGTACATATCTGATTAGGGGGGTTACATATAGAGATAATATCTTCAATTTGTTCTTTTTTTATAAATGGTTCATCACCTTGAATATTAACTATATAGTCATATTCTTTATTTAATTTTTTATATGCTTCGTATACTCTCTCAGTCCCATTTAAGGGATTTTCAGATGTCATAATAACTTTCCCAAATTCATTAACATGATCAAATATTTCTTTATTTGGTGTAGCTACATATAACTCATTAATTTGATTTGCTTTCATAGCAGACTCATAAACCCTTCTAATCATAGATTTATTTCCAATATTTATTAAGGGCTTTCCAGGAAGTCTTGAAGACTCCATTCTTGCAGGTATTATACCTATAATCTTCATTTAGGCTTTTTTTACTTTTAGAGATGAACCTTCATTATTAGTTACAATAACATTTTTATTTTTATCAATATATTCACCTGATGTTGAGGCATCATAAATATTTTCGTCAATTATAACTTTTCCACTTGGTCTCAATATTGTAAAAGATTTACCTTTCATATTTAGTAGGTTATCTGGATATTTTTTTGAAACATATCCTTTACTCGTTTCTTGAGTTTCATTTAATGCAATTTTCTTAAATGCTTTTGAGTCAGTAAGTTTAATTCCACCAAAAAGTACTAATAAACCAAAACTAAATACTGAAATAAAAACTGAAAGACTTGATGCAATCAAATCTCTAGATAATACAAAAGTAAAATCAAACATATCATTGTTTAACATTATTAATATTAGAGAACTTAATGATGCAAATAGACCTATAACTCCAAAAACACCGAAACCTGGTATAACAAATACCTCAAGAGCAATGAATATTATGCCAATGAAAAATAATAAAATTTCCCAATTTTCAGCAACTCCATTTAAGTAGTATGGAACTAAATATAAAATTAGAGCAGTTATAGAAGCTATTATAGGAAATCCTACTCCAGGTGTTTGCATTTCAAAGTATAATCCTCCAAGTATTAACAATATTAACACACTGCTTACAACTGGATTAAGAAAAAAAGAGATAATATCTTCTGTTGAATCTAATTCATATTTTGTTATGTTATAATTATTGATATTTTGTCTTTCTAAGATTTCTTCAATCGAATTTAATTCTGCATCACAAAAACCGAATTTTATAGCTTCTTGAGTAGAAAAAGTAATTACTTTTCCTTCGGCAGAAATACTATCTACTTCAATATCTTCATCTACCATTGCTTCAGCAATTTTTGGATCTCTACCTTTAGCCTCTGCAGTGGATCTCATTATGGATCTCATATAAGATTGGTATTTATCTGGAGCTTGAGTTCCATCTCCTGTAACTACGGTAGCTGCACCTATACTTGCTCCACTACTCATATAAATACTATCTGTTGCTATAGATATTAAAGCCCCTGCAGATGCAGCATCTTTATTTATCCATACGTATATAGGTTTTTCAAAATCTAAAATTCTAGTCCTAATATCATCAGCATCGTTTACAGCCCCTCCATATGTATCCATCTCAATAATTATTACATCATAGTCTTTTTCACTGGCCTCTTCTAGGAGTAACTTTGTATACCTGTTAGTTCTTGGGTCAATATTAGATTTAATTTCACCAACTAATACCTTTGTTTCTTTATCATTTGCATTAATAAAAAATAATGGTAAAACAGAAAATAATAAAACCTTCAATATATTTGATTTCATAACAAGTTTTAATTTGAAATTATGTCAATAAAGTTATTAAAAATTGCTCTAATATTTTTCTTTATTTCCTATAACAACTCTTATTCTCAAGGTAATGAATACCATATCGTAGAAAAAGGTGAAACATTTTACTCAATATCTAAAAAGTTTGATAAAAGTATTGAAGAACTTAAGAGAATAAATAATTTAAAAGGAAATACCCTTTCAGTTGGTCAAAAAATTATCATAAATGTGTACAAAACAGAAGATGAGGAGATAATTAAACCCTATAATGAAATAAAAACCAATAGAGTAGAAGGTTTTGCTTCATCAATTAATGACTCTGAAAATTCTGATAAATATTTGGCATTACATAAGACAGCAGAGACAGGAACTATAATTTTTGTAAAAAATCAGATGAATGAAAATGTTGTCATAGTTAGAGTTATAGGAAAACTTCCTGAAACAGGTAATAATGATAAAATTGATATAAGATTATCAAGAGTAGCTTTCGAAAAATTAAATGCAAAGGACCATGTTATTCCTGTAGAATTAACTTATGTTGAAAAGAAATAAAATAATTGTAGATATTATAAAATATATGAGATATATTGCGCTCTAATTTTAAATATTATGAGTACAGGTAAAGTAAAGTTTTTTAACATTTCTAAAGGTTACGGTTTTATTGTCGAAGATGGTAATGAAGCTGAACATTTTGTTCATTCGACTGGATTAGTTGATCAAATCAACGAAGGTGATTCAGTAGAATTTGAATTAGTTGACGGTAAAAAAGGTAAAATAGCTGGAAACGTGAAAAGAATATCTTAATTGATATTTATTTCCATTTCCCAGGATTTTCTCTCCAAGATTTTAATTTAACAAGTTCATTCTCGCTAATGTATTTATTTGCTAGAGCTACCTCAAGTAGGTCCCTATAGTAAAATATACTTTCAGCATTGCACTTGATTTTATTAAAATTTTCCGTTGATACATTAAAACCGTAGTTGAATATTGATAGGACTGCTAGAACATTAGATCCGGCATCCCTTATCGCTTCTACGGCTTTTATTGAACTGCCACCAGTTGAAATTAAGTCTTCAATGAGGATGATATTTTTGTTTTTCTCTAGTCGACCCTCAATTAAATTTTTCATTCCATGAGATTTTGGTTTTGATCTTACATATGAAAATGGTAATTCTAATTCACTTGATACAAGTGCACCTTGTGGTATACCGGCTGTAGCAACACCTGCTATGCTATCAACATCCTTATAATTTTCTTTAATTATTTCTTTTAATCTTTCAGTTATTTCAGATCTTATTTTAGGATATGATAATGAAATTCTATTATCAAAATATATAGGTGATTTCCATCCAGAGGCCCAATTAAAAGGGTTTTTAAGGTTAATCTTTATTGAATTTATTTTAAGTAAACTATTTAATAGCTCTGGAGATTTCATATTTTAACAAAAGTAAGATTAATTTTAATATTATTTCATTCAATTTTACCTTTATATGAAAACTATAGTTGTAAATAATATCCCTATCTTTTTTAAGCCTCTTAATAATTTAAAGTTAAAAAAAGAAGATTTTGATACTTATGTTGATGGTTCATCAGGTATAGTCCCTAAAAAATTATACGCTAGAGTTTTAATTTATGATAGTACTATAACTACTATAGTTGATTTACTTAAAAAAATGACATCCCATAAGTTTAAAAAAATATATTCTATTACAATAACTCTTAAGGATTATAAGTCAGTACTTAAAAAAGTAAAGAAGATGTTTAAGATTGTTAAGGCAGGAGGAGGAGTTGTGAGAAATAAATTAGATGAAATTCTTTTTATTTATAGGATGAAGAAGTGGGATCTCCCGAAAGGCAAACTTGATAAAGGTGAGACAATAATTGAGTGTGCAAAGAGAGAAGTTGAAGAGGAAACTAAGGTTGATGTTGAGTGTAAAGAAAAAATTATTTCAACATGGCACACCTACACAAGAAATAAAAAATATATTTTAAAGAAGACAACATGGTTTAGGATGGAGAGTCTAGATGACTCAAAGATGAAGCCTCAGAAAAAAGAAAAGATTGAGAAGGTAGAATGGATGAGAAGATCTACGATTGATGATATTTTATTAAACTCTTATAAGACACTTAATTTTGTTATGAAGAAATATTATGATAATAAGAAAAATTAAATCTGAGAAATAACTTTTATAGTATTTTCAATTTCTTCCTTATTATTATATACTGAAACACCTAGTCTAGTAACTCCTCCATGTTCTTCTAATCCTAATTTCTGTATTGCTTTTATTGCATAAAAATGACCATCCCAAGCACAAATATTTTTCTTACCAAGTAATTTACAGATCTCATTTGCAGATTTATTTTTATGTACAAATGACACAGTTGGTGATCTTAAATTAGAAAAATCAGGTCCTATAACTTCTATATTTTTAATACTAGAAAGTGAATTATATAGATAGGATGCTAATTTATTTTCATGTTTTCCAAGTTTTCTATAGGCTTCATTAATTTTATCTCTATATGAATTGCCAGAACCTAACGAAGCAATAAAATCAATAGCCTTCTCAACTCCATGACATGCTGCATGGTTTAATGTTCCTGTCTCAATTCTATATGGAGCCTTTTGATCTTGAACAATAAGCCTATCAGTTTCTAATTTGTCTAGCAAATTTAATTTGCAATATAAAACTCCAATATGTGGCCCATAAAATTTATAAGCTGAACATAATAAAATATCACAACCAATTTTTTTTACATCAATAGGGAAGTGTGGGGCATAATGTACAGCATCAAGTAAAAATAGGATGTCTTTATTTTCTATTATTTTTTTAATTTTAGTAAAATCATTAACAGTTCCTATAGCATTTGAAGACATACCCATTGCTATCATTACAGTATTATCATTTATTTTATTCTTAAAATCATCGTAGTCTAAAACACCATTTTCTAAAATATTAATTTTTATAATTTTAATTCCTTTTTCTATAAGTGTTTTCCAAGGACCTCTATTTGCCTCATGATCAAGATCAGTAATTATAACTTCATCTCCCTTTTTAAATAACTTAGATAGACCTCTTGCTAAACTGAAATTTAAGGTCGTCATGTTGTGACCTAATGAAATACATTTTTTATTTTCTGCTCCTAAGAATATTGAGGCTTTTTCTCTTAAGGAATCCATTAATATATCAGTTTCTTTACTGGTGTTAAATTCACCATGTGTGTTAGCATTACACTTCTTATAATAATTAGATATTCCTTCTATTACCATATTTGGGACCTGTGTACCTCCAGGCCCATCTAAATAAATTATTTGATTTCCATTATTGTCTTTAAGAGAGAGTGATGGAAATTGATTTCTTATTTCATCTATATTAAGCATATTTTTTTTGATAAATATAGATAGGAATAGAAAAGGAAAGTAGAAATAAACCAGATATTATTGACTCATATCCCACTCCATAAATCAACCAAATAATAAATATAAAACAGGGAATTCCTGTAAATAATGATTTTTTTAGATCTGATATTGGCTTTTTTTGTTTAACTAAAATTGTAAACTCAGAAATAGAGACAAATAAGTATAGCATTAGGCTGCAAAATGTAGAAGTTAAAATTAGATATGTAAAAATATCAGTTAAGTTTTTTGAAAAATTCATAATAATTAAACTAGTAACAAGTAAAGTTGATATTATAAGTCCTATATACGGCACATCGTCTTTGTTTTTTTTCTGAAAAATTTTTCCCATTAGCTTTCTCTTAGCTAAAGACTTTGGTATTTCAATCTGTAATAATGTCCATCCATTTAAAGAACCCAAACCAGATATTATAGCAAATATTGCAATTGTTTTTTTTAGATTATCGCCTAATACTGAACCAATAGCATCTGCAAATGGGGCATTTGAGTTAGCTATCTCATCAGTAGGAATTATTCCTATTAAGGCAATCATCGAAAGTAAATAAATTAAAATTGTTATAATGGTACCGATCATTGTGGCTCTAGGTATATTTTCTTTAGGGTTCTCAATTTTATCAGCAGGTATAGTAGCGGATTCTATACCAAGAAAAGCAAAAAATGTTAGAGTGGTAGTTATATTAATTGCATTAAAACTTGATTCATTTGATGAATTAATTGGAAAAAAATTATTTATATCAAAAACATAAAAGCCAATTATTATAGTTATTAATAATGGTATTATTTTTATTAATGAGGTTATAAGCTGAAAGTTGCCTGCACTTTTTATTCCATGATAATTAATCAAAGCAATAACTAATAAAATTAAAATTGTATAGATCATTGCAAAATTTGTGATTTTAAGAAAATCAAAGAATACTGTAGAGTAACTGGTTATTGCTATAGCTATACTTGCATTTACTAGAAGAATAGATACCCAGTAGCCCCATATAACAAAGAACCCAATAAATTCTCCGAAACTGTTTTCAGTGTAGTGGAAAGCACCATTCTTTCCTGGAAACTTTGAACTTAATCTTTTAAAGATAGAAGCTATAAATAGAGCCATCAACCCTGAAATTATCCATCCTATAATACTAATTGAACCATACTGAGATAAAGATACTGGAAGCATAAATATTCCAACACCAATCATATTTCCTAATACTAAACTTATAGATTGTCTTAAATTTAATTTGATATTTTTTGAACTACTCATAGATAATCCTAATATAATATTTTTAATTTTATAATTAGTCATATGAATTTATCAGAAAAAAAACATTCAATAGGTATTGACCTTGGTAGCTCTTCAGTTAAAATGACATTATTTAATCTTCTTAATGGAGAAAATATAGATGCTGTAACCTATCCTCAAAAAGAGATGAAGATAGAATCTCCAAAAAAAGATTGGGCTGAACAAGACCCTCAATTATGGTGGAATTGTGTTAAAGAATGCTTTTATTTTCTTAAGAAAAGAAATAATCTACAATCTGTTATTTCTATAGGTATATCATATCAGATGCATGGTCTTGTTGCAATTGATGATAATGGAGATATTCTTTTCCCTTCTATCATATGGTGTGATTCTAGAGCTATTAAAATTGGTGAAGATGCAGATAAGAAGTTGAGCAAATCATTAATATCTGACCATTTATTAAACTCTCCTGGAAATTTTACTGCATCCAAATTAAGATGGGTAAAGGAAAATAATTTAAATGAGTACTCCTCAATATATAAATTCATGTTACCTGGTGATTACTTATTATTTAAGCTTACTGGAAAGTTATCCACGACAAAAGGTGGCTTATCGGAGGGCATATTATGGGATTTTGAAAATGAAAAAATATCCGAAGAATTAATAAACTTTTATGGAATAGAAAAAAATAAATTTCCTGATGTGGTTGATTCATTTGGTGACCAGGGAACATTGCTAAAAGAAAACTGTCATGAATTCGGTCTAAATGATAATGTTGTTATATCATATAGGTGTGGAGATCAACCTAATAATGCATTTTCATTAAATGTGTTAGAGCCTGGAGAAATTGCTGCTACAGCAGGAACATCAGCCGTTATATATTGTGTTTCAGATAAGAAAATATATGATCAAAATAATAGAATTAATACTTTTTTACATTGTAATAACTCCTCTCTAAAAAAAAGAAATGGGATCTTACTTTGTGTAAATGGATCAGGAATAGCTTACTCATGGATAAAAAAAATTTTAGGTGAAGTTTCTTATTCTGAAATGGACAAAAACGCAGAATCTATTAAAACATTAGATGATTTAATATTTTTTCCATTTGGAAATGGATCAGAAAGAATATTTTCTAATAATACCAATATTAAATCTATGTTTCATGGTATTGACTTTAATAGGCATAATAAATATCATTTGATTAAATCGGTTCTAGAAGGTGTTTCATTCTCATTATCATATGGAATTGAATTATTAAGAGATATGGGCATAGAGGTGAATACTGTAAAAGTTGGAAATCAAAATCTTTTTAAAAGTAAAATTTTCAGAAAGACATTTGTTAATATATCCAAGGTAAAATTATTGGTTTACGAAACAGATGGATCTATTGGAGCCGCAAGAGGTGCCGGAATAGGAATAGGTTACTATAAAGACGAAAAAGATGCCTTTCAAAGTCTTGAGTGTGTAGATGAATTGAACCCCTCTGATTCACAAAATTTAGAAGAGTCTTATCTAAATTGGAAAATGGTATTAAATAAATTAAATTAAAAACGTGGGAACTATAATAGGTCAAAAAGAATTTTTTAAAGGTATTGATCAAATAAATTTTGAGGGGGAGGAATCCGATAACCCTTTTTCTTATCGATTTTATGATAAAGAAAAAGTTGTATTGGGAAAGCCGATGAAAGAGCATTTTAAATTTGCTGTAGCATACTGGCATTCTTTTGTAAATTCTGGTAATGATCCTTTTGGAATTGGCACCAAAAAATATCCTTGGATGGAATCAAAAGATGTTAAGCAAAGATCATATCAAAAGATGGATGCTGCGTTTGAATTTATATCCAAACTTGATTTAGAATATTTTTGTTTTCATGATTTTGATCTAGTAGATGAAGGAAAAACGATATCAGAATCGGAAAAACGATTAGATGATATATCTGATTATTGCATTTTAAAAATGAAAAACTCTAAAATAAAGCCGTTATGGGGTACAGCTAATTTATTTTCTAATCCAAGATATATGAATGGGGCAGCAACTAATCCTGATTTTGATGTTGTTTCATATGCAGGTGCTCAAGTAAAAAACGCAATAGATGTTACCATAAAGTTAAAGGGTGAAAATTATGTGTTCTGGGGTGGAAGAGAAGGCTATATGTCTCTTCTTAATACTGATATGAAAAGAGAACTTGATAATCTTGCTACATTTCTCCATATGGCTAAAGACTATGGTAGATCTCAAGGCTTTAAAGGATGTTATTTTATTGAACCTAAACCTATGGAGCCATCAAAACATCAATACGATTATGATGCTGCCACTGTAATTGGATTTTTAAAAGAATATAATCTTGATAAAGATTTTAAACTAAATATTGAGGTTAATCATGCAACGCTTGCAAACCATACTTTTGATCATGAGTTACAAACTGCAGCAAATTCAAATATGTTAGGAAGTATAGACGCTAATAGGGGGGATTATCAAAATGGATGGGACACAGATCAATTCCCAAATAATATTTATGAAATTGTTGAGGCTCTACTTGTCATTATAAGATCTGGAGGACTTGAAGGTGGAGGTATTAATTTTGATGCTAAGACTAGACGGAATTCTACAGATTTAGAGGATTTATTTCATTCCCATATTGGTGGTATAGATCTCTTTGCAAAATCATTATTAATTACTCAAAAAATCATTGAGGATTCAGACTATATATCAATGCTAAAAAAAAGATATTCATCATTTGAATCAGATCTAGGAAAAAAATTCACAAATCATGAGCTTACTCTTAAACAAATGAATTCATATGCAAAGAAGATAGATGAGCCTAATTTAAAATCAGGTAGACAAGAATTTTTTGAAAATCTAATTAATAGATATATCTGATAACTTAACATATTCTTAACTTTTTTTTAAAATTATTCTGATAGTTTAATAACAATACAAATATAGTTTTGGGTAATATTCAAACGTGAATAGTTTAGTTAGTTAAGTAATAAGAGCACTTGATTTATCAGGTGCTTTTTTTTTATAAAGATAGTCCAATAAATAAATACAGAAGGCTTGTTATCACTCCAGAGATTAGAGCATAAGGTAACTGAGTCTTTACGTGATCTATATGATCACTAGCAGAAGCCATAGATGAAATTACAGAAGTGTCTGATATAGGAGAACAATGATCTCCAAAAAGACCTCCACCCAGAGCTGCAGCAACTGCTAAAGAACTATCTATCCCCATCTGATCAGATATAGGAACAGCAATAGCTATCATAATAGCAAAAGTACCCCATGAAGTTCCTGTAGAAAACGAAATAAAACAACTTGTCAAAAAAAGTAAAACAGGCACTAACTTTGGTGATAAGACGTTTTTTAATTCATTAGATACGTATATTCCAGTACCTAATTCATTACATAAGCTACCTATAGCAAATGCTAACATTATTAATAATGAGAGTTGCATCATTCCAGACATACCCTTTATAGAATAAGAAATAATTTCTTTTATTGAAAGTATTCTATTTATAACATAGTATGCAGATGCCACCAATATCGATAATATTACTGAGTATAAAACTGAGGTAGAACCTGATGCATTTCCTAAAATTCCAAAAAAAGTAATATTTTCTTCAGATTTATCATATCCGGTGTAGAATAACATACATAGCATTATCACAATCATTGAAACCATAGGAATTAACATACTCAACGAGTTTTGTTTTACTCCATCTTTAGTTTTAATTATAGTTATATCTTCAGAGATCATAGGTGATGATCCTTTATCAAATAATTCACCTTTTTTTGCTCTCTCTTCAGCTTTTTTCATTAAGCCAAAGTCTTTACCAGTAGCGACTATGGCTAATAAAACTACTATAACTAACATCGGATAGAAATTATATTTCATTGCAGATATCAATGCCATAAATGGATTTTCAATACCTTGAGTTATTAGCAGACCCATTATAAATGCTCCCCATCCGTTAAATGGAATTAATAGTTTAGATGGAGCTGACGTAGAATCAGCTATATAAGCTAATTTTTCTCTTGAAATTTTAAGTTTATCAAATATAGGTCTGAATATTGTGCCAACTGTTAGTGCAGAAATATTTGACTCAACAAATATTAATATTCCTGTTAAAGAAGCATAAAACTGAACTTTTTTTCTGTTAGTCTCATCACTGCCTTTTCCTAATTTTTTTTGAAAACTTTTAATGAATCCTTCAACACCACCTGAGACTTGAATTAAAGTAATTAGTGATCCAACTAAGAAGGTGAAAAACACTACTCTAGTATTTCCTGGGTCATCAAATACGCTTACAATATTTTCAATTGTCAAAAAAAGCCCTTCTAATGGATTCCAATTTCCTATTATAAGCCAACCAAAAAAAATACCAGTTAATAAAGATATAAAAACCTGTTTTGTTCTTATTGCTAATATAATTGCTATCAATGGTGGAATTAAAGAGAGAAAACCATAGTTATCCATAAATCAATATTAACTAAATTTGTATGAAATAAATTACATATGAATAAAATAAAATCTTATTTATTACTAGCAATTCTATTATTTTCATGTGAAAGTCAAGATGAACTTACAAGGGTTCATATAGATACATATACAAAGCTTTTTTCTATTACAAAAGATAATGTAATTACAATTGTCCAAGACTCTGAATTTGAAAATCTAAAAAGCTATTTAGATTATGGTATTAGTTTGTATACTATTTCATATAACACAACTTATAAGGGGAAGAACATCAAGGCATCTGGTCTTGTAGCCTTCCCAGATACAGATAAGGGAATGCCCATACTTAACTTCAATCATGGGACCACATCACTTCATGCTGACGCTCCGACAGAAGATCTTATTCAGTACAGCTTCTTTTCAAATGCTGCTAGTGCAGGCTATATAGTTGTCATACCTGACTATTTAGGTTTTGGTGTATCAGATGATATTGTACATCCATATTATAGATCTGATATAACAGGACAGACTGTCGTGGATATGATCAGAGCAGCAAAAGAATTAGCAAGAATCGAAGGGTATAACTTTAATGGTGATGTATTCTTATCGGGATATTCCGAAGGTGGGTTTGCAACTATGTCTACTCATCATAATATGGAACAAAACAATTATAAAGGATTAAACCTCATAGCTTCAGCACCTGCGTCTGGAGGTTATGATATAACAGGAATGCTTGATTATTTCCTATCAAAGGAAACTTATCATGTCCCATATTATATAGCATATGTTGCCATAGGTTATAAAACATCTTATGATTGGGATCTACCTCTTTCTGCTATGTTTAATGAACCTTATTCAGATTTAATACCTTCATATTTTAATGGTAAATATTCAGGATATGAAATTAATTCTGTATTGACAGATGATTTAAGTTTATTATTAACATCTAATTTTAGAAATAATTTTTACTCAGATTCAGATTTAAAGGTTATCGTTGATGCGTTTGAAGAAAATAGTTTGGATAATTGGATTCCAAAAAAGAAGATGTTAATGTACCATGGTACTGCTGATATTACGGTACCATATCAGAATTCAGTTGATACTTATAATAATTTCATCTCTCTGGGAGCTGATAAATCAAAAATAGAATTTATTCAGCTTCAAGGAGAAAATCACTCAAGTGGTTCAATTCCTTATATTATTGATCTTTTTGATAGATTTAATGAACTAAAATGATAAGATATTTTTTCCTTTTATTATTTCTTTCATGTTCAAGTAATAATCATGATAATAAACTTTATTCTAATTTAGAATTAATTAAAAATAAATATGCTCCAGATAAGAGGGTAGCTCTTTTTGATATAAAATTTTCATATAATAATAGTATTGTAATCCTTGATGGGGAAACTAACTTAAAATCTGCTAAAGAAGGTTTTTTAAATATTTTAGATAGTTTAGACATACAGTATGAGGATAATATTGATCTTCTTCCTAAGAAAAAGAGATTTGGGATAATCAATAACTCCGTAGGTAATTTAAGAGGAAAACCTTCCCACTCATCTGAGTTAGTTTCTCAAACCTTACTTGGGACAAAGGTTAATATTTTAAAGAAACAAGGAGAATGGTACCTTATTCAGACTCCAGATAATTACATATCATGGATAGATCATGGTGGAATTGCTATTGTCTCAGAAACGGAATATTCAAATTATTTTGAAGACAATTACATATTTAACCAAACTCAAGGATTTGCTTACGAATCAACTCAAAAAAATCAAATAGTCTCAGATCTAGTAGTTGGTTCAATTTTAAAGGTTATTGACAAAAAAAAAAAATTTTATAAAATTCAATATCCTGATAAGAGAGTAGGTTGGGTTGAGAGTAGATACTTGTCAAGGATTAGTAATTCCAAGAGTTCAACTTCTGATTTAATAATTAACTCAAAAAAATTTATTGGTGTACCATACCTATGGGGTGGAACTTCTTCTAAAGGGTTTGACTGCTCTGGTTTCACAAAGACTGTATACTTAATGAATGGTATTATAATACCAAGAGATGCATCGCAACAAGTAAATGAGGGTCTATTAGTTGATGCTGATAGAAACTGGGACAAACTACAAGAAGGAGATCTAATGTTTTTTGGTTATTATAAAAATGGAAAAAGAAGAATTGATCACGTAGCAATATGGATTGGAAATGGGAAATTTATTCAAGCTTCTAAAAATGTAAGAATTAATTCTGTCTACTTAGATGATCCAACTTATGACAAGTATCATATGGATAAATATATTGA
>CEWO01050949.1_pt1 | contig 41687 bp, 43 predicted proteins | sample 361561 | NCBI WGS metagenome assembly CEWO01 (sample SAMEA2623627, study PRJEB7988) | marine metagenome | isolation source: saline water (ENVO:00002010), including
CTTTGCTTCAGGCAAGTTAGACGAGAGAATAATTAAATGGATGTCTGAGTCTCAATATGTCCAAAAAATAGTTCATTTAGGTGATTATGATGCGGTGGGTTTGCAAGAATATCAAAGATTAGAAAGAGTCTTTGGTACCAGAGTAAAATTCTTCTTACATCCTGAAATAAAACTAGAACACTTCTCTAAATTCGGTAAGAAAGATTTAGTTGCTTCCGGGAATAATCTGTCTGTGTTTAAGAAAGTACAATCTCATGAAACTAATGATGTAGGATTTAATTCTACTATTAATTTGATTCGTGAGTCAGGAAGAGGCTTGGAACAAGAATTTTTACTTTCATTTATTAAATAATATAATACTTATACAATTGTCTAGGGATTCCTTTGATACAACAAACCTTCCAACAGCCTCTCACAGCGAGGGGTATGGACTCTAAATGGTGGACGCTGGGGGATTTGAACCCCCGGCCGCTTGGTTGCAAACCAAGCGCTCTTCCAAGCTGAGCTAAGCGCCCCTGAGCTTCCGGATGGGTTTGGGGTTATTGAGGGCGACCGTTGTAATCTGTAATCAGACCTGACTTGAGAGAAGCTTGGGTAACAACAAAACTATTCCCACGAGCGACATTAGAAGTACAAATCTCAACAGTGACTCATTATTTGTTTCACCCAGAACTTCTTCATCTCCTCCCACTGGTAGTTCTTGACCTGAAATATGATTATCCTCTGAGAAAGAAACAAAGAAATAACTCTCCTGCATTGATCCGTTTACGTCGATTTGATGCTTCATTGAGACATTAGAGGGCAACAATCCGTTAGAGGGGTCTAACAGAATCAGTGATGTAACTTCACAAGATGGGTCGATCTTCTCACCGGACTCATCGAGATCGCAGTTACTACTCAACCATGGCGTGACGATATCGTCAACCCCATCGAAAATATCATCGCCTTCAACATCCACTAAAATCCTGTGAGTGACATTTTCCCTTCCATCTACATTGTAGAAGAACAAAGAGTCGGAAGACACAAGAATTCCGGGGGAAACCCCATTGGGGGTAATGCGGTCCTCCTTCAGTAGAATTGTGTATTCTTTGGGCTCATGAGCCGATACTGGAGCTATGAGCATTAGAGAAACTAATGCCATAGCCAACCCCACCTTTGTGTTCATGTCCCTGCGTGAGGGGGCGATGGCTTCAACATGACCTACACCCTCCGGATAATATGAGCTCAGAAAGGGCGGTTGCCGCAATCGGTTTGGCGGTTTGTATCATAGCCGCAATTTTAGCTACGGCAATGCTCTCAGATAATGAGTCAACAGATTCCAGTGGAGGTGAGGAGTTGATCGATCCCTTGATCCAAACCGAGGGGCACGATCATAGGAACGCTAGCCAGCATGTGATGTTCACAGAAAACATTAGGCCAGTTAGCTACAATCCCCTAACTGCCCCTGGAAATGCGGAGATTCAAGTCGCGGACTCTCCCGATGGCAAGAGGTATGCCTACATTGCGGGATGGTCTGAGTTGCACATCGTGGATGTCACTAACCCTGAGAATACTACGGTAACAGGAGTGTACTACGACCCCAATACCCAAGTCCTAGATGTAAAGTACTTGCAATACAATGCTAGGGAGTACGTTATAGTTCAGAATCAATTAGTAGACCCCGGGGCCGCAGATCCAAATGTTGGTTCATGGGAAGATCCTGCTCAAGTTACAGTTACATTGGTTGATGTGACGGACAAAAGCGATCCTAGTTGGGTCGATTCGTGGTATGATGCTGATCACCCTAGCGGACCTCATAACCTCTACACCCACATGATTGACAATGAATGGTATATATTCGTAGCCAATCCAGATTACGAGCAATGTGATGTTGGACAGGGTGACGCTTGCGGCGGAATCACAATCGCTCACCTAAACTTCGCAGGGTATGGAGACCTTCCCAGAATTGTGAAGGTAGGGGAAGCCGAAGTGAGCTGGGAGTCTACCCTAGGGGGCTGGATATACATCCATGACATGACTGTTCAGACATGGCCGGGCGAGGACCCAAATGATCCTCGTTTCGATAGAACTTTCGTGTATGGTGCATATTGGGAAGCAGGACTGAGGATTTTCGACGTTTCTGATGTTCCACACCCTGGAAATGACCTTGCTGAGTATCTGGCGATAGCGGCCGCCTGCAGGGGGTCTTTCGGCACTCAACTGGGTTGCAACTGGAGAGCTCCTGAAGTTGGCCAGTGGATGGAGTTCGAAGACTTTGATGGTGATGGGGAGATTGACTGTGGCTGTACAGGAAATGAAAATGGTGGCAGAGCCTCATATATTCACTATGCTGAGCCCATAGACGATATGGTCGATGCTAGTCATTTGGGTTACCCTGCCGGTAAGCGCCACCTCACAATAGTCGCAACCGAGGTACTCAGCACCACAGTGGGAACAGGTATGAGCTACCTACTGGACACCACTGGCTATGAAATGAATAACGGAAATTTCAGATTCCTCCCCGAGCTTATCCACGGGTGGGAAATACCATTTGCTATGGATCACCATATTCCCGAGGGAGAAGAATGGCTCCTATTTAGCCCCCATAATGCAGATACTCAGATTTTCCAAACTGGACTACCAGGGCTTCCTGACAATAGTTTCGGTGGTGCTTGGGATGGCAGAATTTACCTGAGTAGCTATCACGCAGGACTGTGGGTCATAGATATTGAAACTCTGATGTTTGAAGGATTACAAAGCAGTAACAAGACGGAGGCTCATACGTCTTCGACTATCGGTTATCACCTTCCCCATGGGGCTGACGGGACTCCTCTGGATAGCTCATTCTACGACTTCGGATGGACTCCTTTCCTATGGGCGGCAGAATACCATGATGGTTACACATACCTCTCGTGCATCACAAGTGGATTGTACATTGTCCAATTGGACATTGACGCGCCCTATGGAACCTAGACTTCGGCCCCTATGGGGCCGGGCGTAAAGGGGGGAATTTGATAGGGTAGGTTTGTCCCGGCGTGGCATGAACCTACGCCCGGTATGGCTGCTCACCGCTCTGATGATACTAGCACCTCTTTCTGGGTGCCTATCATTTTCCAATGATTCAGGGAGATCAGGCGATGGCAGTATGGATTGGATAGATCCTGTGACAGAAATAGAGGATGACAATCACTCGCACAATGATTTGCTTGCACACCGTCTTGCTACTCCAAATGCAAAATTAATTGACTATCACAACCTAAATTGTGATGGAAACGTAAAGCCCCCAGCGGACTTGGACAACGTGGCAGGTAGGCCTTGTTTTGATGAATTCAAAAATGTGGGACCGACCCCCGGAGATAGCTCGGAGATAGCAATTGAAGGTAATTTTCTCGATGACTGTGAGATATATGGAGATGGTACTGGGGGGTGTTTCGCCTACGTCTCTTCATACAACCAATTTGAGATTCTAGACATTAGTAAGCCCAACGAAATTAGACTATTATCTACATACTACGCAGAAATTGCCAGAATGATCGATATCAAAGTCACGTCCGATAACAACTGGGTGCTAGTGAATCATGAATTGACTAATTCTGAGTTAGACCCGATTCCCAATGATGATGATGCCAATAGCGGTGCAAACCGACTAGATCTAATCTATGTTGGTGACAAGACTAGCCCCATAAAGGTCGCAGAATGGGATAATCCTCCAGCTGGTTTTCACAATCAAGATCTGCACGTATACTGTGATTGGGAACCTGCAAACCCCACCGCTTTATGGCAAGATGACTGTCACCTATTCCTGTTCGGCGCTGATCCCTATCCTGAAATGGTAGAAGGATCAAGTGGGACTTTCTACAAGGGAACACAGGTCTTCTACGCTCTTATTGATTTCGAGGGATTGAACCCGACAAACAACGAAGAACAACAAAATGCAAGCAGGGAAATAATCCGATGGGGCGGGTACACTCCTGAGCCGCAGACAACCTGTGGAGGATCCATATTCAACCATGACAATGTATTCTTCATCCACCCAATAACCAAGCAGAAAATGTTGGCAGTATCTTACTGGGGAGCTGGGTTGAGATTCGTTGATGTATCCGAGCCACCTCAAATTGCTGATCCTCTGGGGATTTCTTGGCCTCCTGAAACCGGACGATGGCTGGGTTGCTCCACCGATGACTCGGGATGGTATGGTCCAGAGGGAGGGGGGCATGCCAACATGTCACCTGAAGTTTGGCTAGATGCGAATGATGGAAACGACAACATACATTATGCGGTCCCCCAGGATAATTTGATTTGCTCGGGAATTAGCGAGTATGACCCAGTGGAAACATGGCCTGATAAATGCGGAATAGGACCCTCCGATGCCACATATGGCGAGAATTGGAGGCATTACACTTACATCGCACCGGAATATGGATCTAACGCCAATCACACTGGCTACATATGGACAATTGATACCACGGACCCGGCTCAGCCTTTCCTAGTTTCCAAGTGGAAGCTACCTGGTGAAAGCACTCTTCCTGATGGAACCTCGCATCCTCACCATTACATCCCTGGAGGATATATTTTCAGTCCCCATAATGGGGATACTGGGTTGAATGGGCACGTTTACTGGACCCATTACCATGCCGGAGTTTGGATAACTGATCATGGCCACATTTGGGACGAGTTAGTTTGGGAAAATGGATATCCAGAACCGGAAAGAGGATTTCAGGCAATATCAGAGTTAGCACCATCACACACACTTGGATACTACCTACCGGCAGGACCAGATTGGATTGATGACCCTGCTAATACATTGGGTTATGACATGGCTGATTGCTGGGCTTCTTGTATGATACCTTTCGATTGGGGTCTACAATATGACCCTCGTGGTTTCGTCTTTATTTCCGAGATGGTCTCAGGAGTATATGTTGTTCAGTTCGATGAGGATTATGATTCAAGATATGACTATCCACCTCTATGGAAGGCGGAGGCTAGTGACGAATGAGATTATCTCTGAAGAGTCAATTATCAATAGCAGTAGTTTTTCTCCTTCTCATCCCCGTCGCTTCGGCACATGGAGCAAACTCATTCTCTTTCATCATGAGGAATGGATCCCTGCAACCAGAATCAGCTGAAATCGTACAGAATGATACGCTGATATTTTACAATGTGGTCGAATATGAAAGGAGTCTGGAATTAGACAAGGACGAAGATGGAGTGATGGACTACCAGTGTACTGCTTCCGGCTTTAACTCGACCAATACAGACGATGAATGTAGACTTTGGCTCGATCCAATTAATTGGACTGCCGGAGAATATGAGATAGACATTATCTCCAATGGAAGCCTGTGGAAAACTCTGATTTTCACACTGATAGAAGATGTACATAATGAATCTGGTCCGCCCTCTGGGTACTCCTTTGGAGACACTCCGGAAGATCAGATTCAGTCCGGGGAAGGAGTTTCTGTATCAAATGAGTTTTTACTAATTGGTGCCTTAGCGGTTGTTGGAGTTGTATTGCTTACCAGAGGGAGGGGGAAAAATGAGTAGGATATCGGGAATTCTTCTAGCGGTGATCATAATATCGTCGGGATGTATGGGAAGTGCCGATGAGGATGTCTTCTATGGAGAAGACATTTCTCCCCCAGTTCCGGTAACTGACTTTATACTGACAGACGAAAATGGAGATTTCTTCTCACTCTCTGGGTATGAAGGAAAGGTAGTCGTAGTAACCTTCCTATTCACTAGATGTCCGGACATCTGCCCAATTGTCAGCGCAAATCTAGACTATCTCTCTGTCATGCTTGGGGATGACTATGGGACTGAGGTTGAGATTCTTACTATTACAGTAGATCCATGGACTGACAATAGCTCAGTCTTACATCAGTATCGTGAACAGCGAGGACTTCATTGGCCCCATCTAACTGGTTCTGTGGAAGATCTTGAAGACATATGGCTGGAATTTGATGTTGGGCTACAAACCTATGATACCGATACTGACGGCGATGGGGTTTCAGACGGCTTCGATACCTGTTTGGAAACTCCTGAAGGAGAGGAAGTCGATAATAACGGGTGTGGTTTAGAGACCCAACAACAAGAAGAAGATGGCGTTACTGTCAAGCATCATCCTCTGGATTACTGGGTTGATCACACCACTGGTACGATAATTCTTGACAAGGAGCTTAGGCAGCGAGTTTGGTGGGGAGATACAGATTGGAATGTCGAGCTTGCGATAGAAGATATCAAGATTCTAATGGAAGAGGAGTCTTGAAATGAGCTTCTTAAGAGTGGCGGTAGTATCCTTGATATTACTTTCCTCGGGATGTCTTGGACAAGGAGAAGGAGACCTTGAGTTTCTCGGAATAGAATACAGGGACCCTCCTGAAGCGCCAAATTTTGTTCTTTTCGACCAGAACGGAGATGTCTTTGAATTGATCGAACATGAAGGCAAGGTGATTGTTGTTGCATTCGTCTACACCGCATGTCCCGACATATGCCTGATAATTTCTTCTAACCTAGATTACGTAAACAAGAATCTTGGAGACAAATCAGATGATGTGGTGATAATTTCAGTGACAATTGACCCGGCCAGAGACACCATCTCTCATCTATCTGAGTGGACTGATAGTAGGGGATATGAATGGTATCATCTGACAGGTCCGGTATCGACACTTCAGCAGACATACCGTTCATGGAATGTCATAATCGATAACGAACACATATCTGCAAGTCAGCCTCCTGAAAGTGAGCTTAACAGACTGGTGTTGATGTACCCAGATAATTCTAGCTCAATTCTGGAACAGAAAGGATTCGGGAAGAACGGTTCTGATTTCATATCAGAAACAATGTCCGGATCAAACATCAGTAGCGATATTGGAAATGGACCGAATAGTTCGGGAACAATTGGCGAATGGACGTCTAACGAAGACTGGTCCTGGATTCTTCACTACTGGGACTCGGACAATGAAAGCTGGGTCACTTCTCAAGAGCCAAGCTCAACCATCAACATGGGTATTGGGACTCACCTCGCATGGATGCCAAGCAATGCTAACATCAGTATGGCCCCTCCGGGGGAGGACTGTGATGGACATGGATGGATTATGGGTTCTGGGAGCAGTGCTCACTGTATGTGTGATGACGGATATGAAAGATCTGATGCGGACTGGCTATCATGCTTCATCGAGGGATCTATCAGTGGTAACGACACTGGCTCGGAAGACCCACATGATGAGTCCCTTGGGGAGTATGAAGTTGGCCACTCCACCACCACATTCATTGTAGGGAAAGAGATGAGGAAGAGGGTTGCTTACTCTGGAATATTTTGGGATGCTGATAACTTCTTGCAAGATGTAATTACCCTCGCTGATGAGTGATTCTCACCTTTCGACACTTTTTTCGGGTTTTTACACTGTTCCAATTATATGCTATTTCATTCACTTGGGAACATGGCAGAAGATAATGGGATGGCGAGGTCGATATTTCTCTCGGCTCTGATGGTTACTAGCGTGATGACTGGCTTACTGTTCTTCGGTATTGAAGATGAGGGTTTGAACGACTCGCCAACTATTGACTCTGATGTCCCTGACACTATGTTGATTGGCGAGATTGAAACGGTGAATATAACAATCTCAGATGAGGAGATGGGGGGCCTGTCTGTCTTGATTACTCTGAACGGAGAGCAGGTCATGGACCCTCTTGACGCTAATGGGGTTGTAACTTTGGATATTTCATCACTCGAAGTAGGCAGTCATGCACTTCAGGTAGTGGCCACCGATAGCCTTGGACAGGATTCAACATGGACCAAAGTTTTCTCCATTAATTACCCCGAAGAGAGTGGGACGATAATCACTCTCTCTGCGACTGAGCTTGAGATTGTAAGAGGTGGAATAGCTCCAATTAATGGGCAGGTCCTTCATGACTCTATCGAAACTTGCTCCCTAAGGTGGTCTACTGGAGATGTCTCCGAGTCGAGCCTGGGGCTTCCAATAGGCGAAGATGGCAGTTTCGAGCTAGAACTATCCAACATACAGGATAATACTACGTTGTCTCTATCGTCGGTATGCGGGGTTTGGACTGAAAGTTCATTCTTAGTAACAACTACCATTACTGTAATCGAGGGAGTCACAGAAGGTTGTACTGATCCAAGTGCCAGTAACTATGACGAGGGCGCAGAAGAGGATGATGGATCCTGCGAATATGAAAATGAGCCTGTTCCTGAATCGGGTTGTACTGATTCAAGTGCCAGTAACTATGACGAAGGCGCAGAAGAGGATGATGGATCCTGCGAATATGAAAATGAGCCTGTGGATAATGGAACTGGATCTCAGTCATGGTGGGAGGAAGTACTTCTTTGCGATTCTACCGAACAAGTAGAGCCCGTGGATGATTACAATACCACGGAATCTGATAATCATCTTTGCCAATTGCGTTTTGAGATTGGAGAGACTGAGGTTGTAATCAGTTCTAATGGGATTCCTAATCATGATTTGGAGTCAGGGCCGGGTTGCTGTACCAGTGAGCAAGACCTGGAATGGAGGATTCCCCTTGTCCCCACCAACCAGACTGGGTGCGATCCTTCTATCTCTACAGATGGATGCACGATGGCACCAGAGAGAGATGCTGTCGCCTTCGCTGTAAATGGAGTTCCCATCTTCGGACCTGAAGACGGCCCCGGAGGGGATGCAGTTGCAGGACATGAGGGGGAATATGAGGAAGATAGGCAACATATCTGGCTAGGGATATGTCACGGTCATTCAGGACCAGGTGGCGCTTATCATTACCACGCAGATGCAAATTGCGCACACTGGCACCCCGATGAAGATAGCAATCAAACATGGAGGGACTACAGTATTGACTCTTCTAGGTCCTTGTCTGAGCATTCACCTATTGTTGGATTCGCTTTTGATGGCTATCCCATATATGGATTCGTAGGCTGGGACGATGACGAGAACATATCTGAAATGAAATCATCATACCGTCTAAAGGAGGGGGAAACTGGTTACAATGGGATTGATGATTACGAGTATGTAGCAGGACTCGGCGATCTAGACTCTTGTAATGGGCACTTTGGACCCACTCCAGATTACCCCGAAGGAGTATACCACTATCATACCACATGGGAGAATGGAGAGGGAGAGATTGGATTCCCCTATTTCATCAACTGCTACAGGGGCGAAGTATCCCTAGGAAGCGAGAATGGAGGAGGGGATGATGGGGTCGATTGCTCGGGACATGGAGATACATGGGGGCCGGGCATAGGCCCTCCTCCAGAAGGATGCGGAGGTGGCCCCCAGGGCCAGTCTTCCGACTTTTCTACAGCATTCGGAGCCATACATCGAATTGCCCCCCCTAGTGGAGGCATGTTAGCATTGATGCTACTGGGAGTTGTTTTTGTCAGAGTATTGGCATTTGCCCCAGTTTCTCCAAGTCGGGCTGGTATAATTGCCTTATATCGTCAAGCTCAAGTATGAGCATTGCTAGCCTCTCTAGGCCCATGCCCCATGCACATACTGGCCATTCTGTGCCCAATGGCTCAGTTACTTCTGGGCGGAAAATTCCTGCCCCTCCAAGCTCAAGCCACTCGCCCCTCCAAAGAATGTCCACTTCAACACTAGGCTCAGTATATGGGAAGTAAGCCGGCCTTACTCTGACGTCACCGTATCCCATCTTGGAATAGAAAGTTTTGAGTGTCGTTATTAGCATTGGAAGATTGGCGTTTTCTTCGTGAATGATTCCTTCGATCTGGTGAAACTCTGGTAAATGAGTTCGGTCTATGGTTTCTTGTCTGAATACTCTTCCAATTCCAAAAACTCTTGAGGGCTCGCCTGGATTCTCTGCGATGTGCCTGACGGTATTCACAGTAGTGTGCGTCCTGAGAAGTCCCTTCTGGGCCTCTTCCCTATCGAATCTCCCTCCCCATCCCCTGCTTCCGGTATCGTGACCATGCTCGTGGACCTTCGACCATAAATCGAGATATTCTTCTCTGACCTCTACTTTTTCTGGGCTCGAGAGATAGAATGTGTCCTGCATTGTTCTTGCAGGATGAGATTGGGGTATGTACAATGCATCCATATTCCAACCTGCTGATTGTACGAAATTTCCCTCTATCTCGGAGAATCCCATTTCCAAGAAGACCTTTCTGATTCTTTCAATCAGGGCTTGCATGGGATGGGGCCTGCCGCCAGTAGGAGTTACAGTTGGTGCGTTGACATCGAAGGGCTTGAACTTGGCACCCCTCCAACTGTCCCCTTGTAAGAGCTCTGTGGTCACCTCCCCGATCATCTCAACATGGGATAGTAGTTCACTGTCTACTAATGCTCCCTCCTCGGTCAGAGACCATGTTCGGGAAACTTGGACGTCTACAGAAATTAGGCCCTTCCTACTCGAGAAGTGCCGTATAAGTTGTGCACTCAGTTCTGAATCTTCGACACCGCGATTTGAAATCTTAGAAATAAAATCCTGTCTCTCGGAAATTATAGATGCTATAGCCCCTTCATCATCGACGACTAGATTGCCAGACTCTAGTGTCATCCCAATTGATTTCAGAAGTCCTATTCCTGGTCCTGCTTCGTTTCTCTGAAACCCTGCTTGGAAAAGATCCTCCATATTCCTCTTATCCTCATCGGACCCGATGTACCATTTCCAAATTCTTTCCTCTAGTAGCCCGTGTTCAAGTGCTTTTTTTCCCTCTGAGTCTAATGAAATAGTCCTAATTTGAGTTTCAGATACAGTGACTAGTCCCAATTCCGACAATGATTGACCAGAACCGGCTACGTGGACTTGATCATTCCATCCTGTTGACTCAAGTAGTTCCTTGATTGCCCATTCTCTACTTGGATCGGTAAGCATGGCCCTGAGCATGGCTCTGTCATTATTGCTCAAATCCACAGTCATTAACTACTCGATTAGGGCCTCACTATTGAGGCTACCGAGAAAAATCACTCTTCTTCCCACAGTAGGATTTCACATTTATCGCAGAAATATTTACTAGGCTTAGGGCCGTTCAAAATTTCTAAATTGCCGCATCTTCCACAAAGTATAGAAGTTTTCACAGGAGCAATCAGAGTAGTATCTACTCGGAACATTGGACCTCCTGCATCGGGAAGTAAATCCGTATCTGGAGTCCAAGCCTGAATCTCCTCAGGATCAATTTCCTCAGTCTGGCCCATACCTATCGCGGCCATTAACAAAGCTAGTCCTGAAATGGAAATAGGAGCGGCTACGGCTAGCACTATACTTGAGGGGCCAGAGCTCAGAATTATTCCGCTTCCGACCACTATACAAGCCCAGCCCGATATAGCAAGGTTGACTCTACTGTTGTTCTGTTTGGTCACGCCCACGAACACGCCAAGGGGTTCTACGCATCAAAGTCCCCCCTAATCGCCTATAGGTTTCAATAGTGGTTTGCCTTCCAAGGGTCGCCGCCTCAGTAGCTCAGCCTGGTAGAGCATCTGATTTGTAATCAGACGGTCGGGGGTTCGACTCCCTCCTGGGGCTCCAAAATACGTCAAGGTCAAAGGGCGGGAGCTAGACGGCGTTATATGGCGGCGATAGTTCTTGATGGGAAAGAAATAGCCCGTGAGATTGAAGAAGAGCTGAAGGGCCGAATTGGCGATTTATCGAAAGATGGTGTGACGCCCTGTCTTGCAGTCGTAATAGTCGGAAATGACCCAGCTTCTCACGTCTATGTCGGTGCAAAGGAGCGTGCTTGCGCACGGTTAGGAATTAGGAGCTTGCGAGTGGATATAGCCCCTGATGCCGAGTATGGGGAAGTTGTTTCAACAGTTAGGCGCCTCAATGAAGATCCGGGGGTCAACGGGGTCCTAGTTCAGTCCCCACTTCCATCGGGAATGGATGAGATCTCAATCACAGATCTTATTGACCCAATCAAGGATGTTGACGGCTTTCATGCGCAAAACCTTGGGAGGCTGGTTCAAGGAGATGTGAGTGGGTTGCTTCCCTGTACCCCTGCCGGAGTAATGCGGATGCTCGAAAGAGCAGAATTAGATTTGAGAGGGAAGAGAGCTGTCGTCATAGGACGTAGTAGGATAGTTGGTATGCCCCAGTCCCTCCTACTGGCGCAGAGAGGAGTAGATGCAACAGTCACAATAGCTCATTCGAGAACTGCCGATATGGCTGATTTATGTCGGGATGCAGATTTGATAGTTGCCGCCGTTGGAAGTCCAAACATGATCACCGCAGAATGGGTAAAACCGGGAGCGACTGTTATTGATGTTGGTGTGAATCGTGTGGCTGATAATTCAGAGAAGGGGTACTATCTTACTGGGGACGTTCATCCTGATGTTTTGGATGTTGCTGGTGCCCTCTCTCCAGTCCCGGGGGGAGTGGGGCCGATGACTATCGCGATGCTGATGTCAAACACCGTCAGAGCTACTGAGATGCAACATTGATTTCAGAAAATACCCATGTCTATTCTGGCATCCTCTGATGCATGTTTCCTCGGATCCCAAAGAGGGGAGAATGTAAGATTGACATGTACCGAGCCAACTCCTTCTGTCTGTTCAGTGGCCCTATGGACGGCCGCCATCAATTCTGGGGCAATTGGGCAACCAGGACTAGTTAGTGTCATATCCACCTCTATATGGGTGCCGCCATCTTTGTCCTCGGCCCTTATTCCATAAATTAGACCGAGCTCTATAACTGAAATTTTCATCTCAGGGTCCTCTACTGACCTCAGAGACTCCCTAACATCGGATTCTACAGACATCATATCACATCAGGGTTGAGGCTTCTTCCTTCACTTTCTTGACCATGTTCATGAATCCATTGGCCCTGCTAGGAGTCAAAATCTGACTTAGTCCCATTTCTTCAACATATGAGGGATCGTGATTAGCCACCTCGCTAGGAGGGAGTCCATTTACTGCGATTGCAGTAATTGCCATCAGACCCTGTACAATCTGGGCATCTGCGCCCCCTTTGGCGACAAATCCACCTTGAGAGTCGAGACTGCATTCGACATGGGCCCTCGATTGGCATCCATGGACCATGTTCTCGTCGTCCCATTCATCAATGGCTAGTGATGACGGATGCTTGTTAGCATACTCAAATAGCAGTTCATACCTCTCCATGGTATCGAAACAAGATTGGAATCTATCGATGATACTAGTCACCTCTTCGGACCATTGGTCGGAGTCACCCATGCCTGTGCGAAAGGCGATTAGGATTTCACAATTCTGGCGCTTCAACCAAATTTAGAAACGATTGATTCGAGATGGGTAACAAAAGCTTCAGCCTCTTCCATGGTATTGTATATCCAAACAGATGCACGATTGGTTGAGCCCACTCCCATAGCCTCCATCAGGGGCTGGGCGCAGTGATGCCCGGTCCTTACTGCAAAACCTCCAGCATCCAGCAAGTATCCTAAATCTTGGGCTTGGATTGTATCGTGTAAGAAAGAGACAACCCCGATTGCTTCTTCCATCTCTGGGAATCCAAAGACTGTGATGCCGGGTATTTTACGCATCCTAGTGGCCATCCATGAAGCGATACTCTGAACATGTTTGTGTGCCTCCTCGAAGTCGATATTCTCCTCTAGCCAGTCAACAGCTACTCCCCATCCAATTGCTTCTGCCATTCTTGGAGTTCCGGTCTCAAACATTGCATATCCTTCTTGGAACTGAGTCCCTTCTAGTGAGACCCTCTTGACTATCGATCCCCCCGTCAGGAATGGCCCCATTTCTGATAAAGCGTCTTTACTCACCAGAAGGCATCCTATTCCAGTGGGCCCGCCCATCTTGTGTGCCGCGACCGACAAGAAATCGGCGCCTAAGTCGTCGAAGAAGATCTTCTCATGAGGAGCCCCTTGGGCACTATCTATTGCCACTCTGGCACCCTGTGAATGTGCCATTTTGATAACTCTCTCAATATCATTCCTAACTCCTAGAACATTACTTACATGGCCCACACATACTAGTGATGATCCTTCAATTGCTACTTCCATGGCATCGTAGTCAAGAGTGAATTTTTCAGTATCTATTGGAACATATCTTAGCTCTATACCTCGTTCCTTGGATAGCTCTTGCCATGGAACAATATTTGCATGGTGCTCCATTTCCGTAGTTACTACTACATCGCCTTCATTCAGATTGTATCTCGCCCACCCATATGCAACTAAGTTCATCGCCTCTGTAGCGCTACCAGTGTAAATCATCTGTCCCTCGGATGTTCCTAAGAACTTCGAAATCCTATCTCTGGCACCCTCGAGTGCCGCTGTAGATTCATCTGCTAGAGTATGATTTGCCCTGTGGGCATTTGCGTGATAGTTCTTGTAAAAATCGGACATAGCATCAATGACAGCAAGTGGTTTCTGAGAGGTTGCGGCATTGTCAAAGTAGACTAGCTTTTTTCCATTCGGTAGTGTTCTCTGCAAGATTGGGAACTGAGAACGAATCAATTCAACGTCTAGAGGCATGGCATCTTCCCCATGTGCTGGTCGGGGTTCAGAATATCAATTCGACCGTGTAGAATTCTCAAGAAATCCTTTCTAAGTTGATTTTTCAGGAATGGATTTATGTTTCCAGACCCTGTTAGCTCTGCTATGAAGGACGGGAGGGGGCAGGATGTTGTTGAACGGCTCGGGAGCAGGGACCTGAATGATGATGGGGAAATAATCAACCTAGCGATTGTTGGGTCAAGTAGGTACTATGACTATGCAAACTTCGAAGCTTTGATTGATTCATGGATAGAGATTAACGGTTATCCAGACTTGATTATTGTCGGAGGCGCCAGTGGTGTTGACTACATGGCAGAGAGGTGGGCAGTGAATAATTCAATTCCAATAGCCATATTCTCTGAGGAATGGGATGATCCGAGGAGGGGGCTTGAAGACTCGGGTAGACCCGAGGCGCCGAACTCCCTAACTGAGAAGATTCTGTTATCTTCCAGCCATATATTTGCAATGCCCTCTGCAACCAGTAAATGGACCAGAGTGGTAATCAGAGAGGCCAAAGATAGAGGAGTTCCTATTGAGGTACATGAATTAGAGTAAATTGGTGCTCCTGCCGGGATTTGAACCCGGGTCGCCGGGATGAAAACCCGGTATGATGGACCGAACTACACCACAGGAGCTGAAGCATCGGACACACGGCCCACACATAATCGAATCGGGTAGAAGGACACTCTAAGTAACCTATATGGAAGCAGATTACTCCTCTTCATCCAGCAGTGAATCCCACCAGCGTATAGCTGGCAAGAAAACTATCAGGGAAATTACAGTTAATGCAATCCAAACCAAAGGACTCGCTAGGAATTTTAGTAATTGATCCCCCCAGACCCCGATCACGATTCCTTGGATTCCAAATCTCAATCCCCTCCCCCACAAACCTGCAATGATAAATTGACGCTTGTCCATTTCTCCCATGCCTGCTATCCAAGCCAGAGCCTTGTAGGGAATAGGCGATAATGCGGCAATGAATATCCCTGCACTCCCATATCTGTCAATAAGATTATCCAATCTAACAATGTGTTTTTTATTGATTATCCTCTCAGCGAAATTACGCCCCAGAATCTTGCCGAGCCACCATCCAACAACCGCTCCCGCTACACTAGTCAGCGTCACTACGAGCCATATCAGGAATATTTCCATAGGCTGTCCTTGTGCGTCTAAGTACATTGGCAATGTTAGTGCTTCAGGAGGAATCGGTTGCAAAACTGCTTCGGTGAATGACAGGATTCCCAACCCGGGAAGGCCTAGATCTAGTGACCACTCAATGTAGGAATCCCATGCATCCCAAAATTGACCGGGCAACAGTCCCATACATGGTCGTCGATGTCATTGCATTATGAAATAGTGGTATTTGTGAGGATTTCCATAGGCAAAACCAATGAAAGGGATGTGTGGCGTCTAGATTATGGGAGAGGGCACGGTCTTGGATACATCAGCCTTGATTTCTTGGCCACTATCAGAACTAAGTGGATCCATGATTGTAAGTTCCCAGGTTAGCGAGCTGGAGAAGCATTCTCCCACACGAGCAGATATCATCGAGTCATTGGGATTGATAATTTCGGAACCCAGCATAGAGTCCCTCGCTACTATATCGGAGCTTGCAATGGAGACTGGAGATATGACTGGGATTTCTCAAACCGATCTGAGCTTGGTTGCGTTAGCACATTGTAGAGGTGCGACTCTGGTTACTGATGACTACAGAATGCAAAATCTGGCTGAGATTCTCGGAATGGAGTGGAGAGGGGCGATAATGGATGGAATCTCTGAAACCTGGAGATGGGAATTGAAATGCATTGGCTGTGGGACTGTATATGGATCTCCTGAGTCCCCCAGCCGTAACAAGAGAGTTTTGAAAGAGTGCAAAAATTGCGGAAGTGTGCTTAAACTGAGAAAGAAATGATCACTCGCTTTCCATATCCACTTCAGCAGTCATTCCGCCCCTATCCATATCCTGTTCGGCCTTTGAAGGATTTGTTACTTCACTTACAGCCTTCTGATACTCGCCTTTTGCCAAACCGACATTCCTTGCAAGCTTCGGTATCTTATCTACTCCGAAAATTAGTACTCCAAAAACGACTAGCGCCACTATTTCGACGGTGCCAAGTGCCATAGTATCAGAAGGTGGTAGGGGACATATCGATTCAATGCTTCGGAGGAAAAATGTCTAACCTCCTGAAACAGGAGGGAGAAATGCTACTTCTGAATGATCTTTGAGAGGGATTTCAAAATCTGAATAAATATTTCCATCTAGAGCCACTCTAAGTCCTTTAGAGACAAGATCTTCCAGATTTAATCGTGAAATCAGATCGATTAATTTTGTATCTTTGGATAAAGCGATTTCAACTTCTCTTTCCCCTATAGATTCGGCTAGTGGGCCGAAGAATAGCACTCTAACTATAATCGCACTACCACCTGGATGAGCTGGTGCGTCCATGTTAATCTTAGAAGGTCCTCAGCAATCAATTCATCGATTACGAACTATACTAAATTAACATGGAGTGCCTGCGATAATCATGAATAGCGTGACTGCTGTCGTTTTCGACTGTGACGGCGTGCTCACTGATAATGGATCTTCTTGGCAAAATATTCATAGTAAATTTGGCACAGATTCCGCAGATGGCGGATCCCATAAAAAAACCTTAGAGATGTTCCTTGATGGGAAAATAACCGAAGAAGAATTTGTCGAACATGATATCAGGCTATGGAAGAGTGTGAAGTCTGACATACACAGAGATGACATAATGAGGTGTTACAGCGGTGTGGGACTTATGGAAGGGGCCAGGGATGTTGTCGAGGAGCTTCATAACAGAGGAATATATGTCGCGATAGTATCTTCTGGGGTCGACCTGTTTGTAGGTGCGATAGCAAATATGCTGAAGGTCGATGATTGGGCTGCCAATGGTTTTGAATGGGACGAAAACGGTTTCTTGGAGAGGGGGCTTCCGACTAGGGTATACTCTCATAATAAAGGACTAATGGTAGAGAAGCTTGCAAGGATAAATGGCTTTGAATCAAGTACAATCATATCAATAGGAGACTCGAGTACTGACTTGTCTATGAAAATCGGTAAATCTTCTTTCGTTGGATTTAATCCGGCTAGGGAAAGAGCCTTGGAAGCGTTCATCGAATCAGGAGTTCCTGTAGTAGAAAGTAAGGACCTCAGAGATATTTGGCCATACATATTCAGTGGGGAAGAGTTTCCCAGAGAAGATTAAGCGAAAGGAATCGAGGCAGTGGCGAAGGTATGCAAATTAACTACAGTTAAGATACATGGTTTGGGTTGGAATCCCAGCATCCTCTGGAAATCTGTTTGATTCTGCCACGTCGAACTGTGTACCATGGTTGTTCCTTTGTAATTACCAACAAAATGACCATGTACATGCCCGGTAACAAAAATATCCGGCACTGTTGAAATTACCAAGTTATCTTCTGGTTCTGGAGAAAGCGGAGTTTTTCCACCCCACGATGGGGCTAAGTGCCTTCTCTCCAGCATCGCTTGCATTGCTCTTTCTGGCTGAGAGTATGAAACAGATCTCAAAGTTGCAACGAAATCATCTATGCTCTTTCCATGATATGACAGCACCCTCACCCCATGTAAGCTGAAATCACATGGATTTCCTACAAAGGTAGCATCTGAATAGTCCTGCTGAACCTCTGGATCGAGCGCTGGTTGTGGCTCTGCGGGCCTTACCGCATCATGGTTCCCAGGAAGTATGATGACATCTACCCAGTCTGGTAGTCCTTCGAGAAGTTTCGCAAGCTCCGAATACTGATTGAATAGATCCTTGATCGACAAGTGCCTGTCTTGACCGGGATAAATTCCAACCCCATCAACTCCATCTCCACTTAGAACAAAATACTTGATTGTTTTAGCCAGTGGATCGTTATTGAACCATGTAATCATTTTCTCCCATTGGGGACCTAGGAATGTCATACTCCCGACATGCGTATCTGATAGGAAGGCGGCGGATACTGCTTGATCTTCTGCCGCCATAGATTTGGAATGCACGCCTAATGGAGGTAGGTGAATATCTTGAACGAAGAAAATTGGATCCCCCTCGCCTACAAGAAAATATCCACTAACCCCTACGACATCATCATCCATTAGTCCGTCCAAAGCTGGATGTACTTCAGAAGCATCCGATGGCGGCTTTACTATGCATCTAACCTGGGCTGTTTCGTCCTCGATAACGAACATCAAATTCTTACTCTTGGCCCACCGCATATCAGTAGCGAGACCGACCATTGTCACCTCGTAGTCCCTGCTGGAATGTCTCTGGCGATTTCTCCAAGCTTCCGAGGCCGGAGTTGGCCTCCTTGGAAGCGAGTTTGCGGACAACATCATCGATCTGATCTTCTTTAGTCTGTCTGTGAAGCAGGATTTCATGTCTGACATCTTACCCTCGGTCACTGAGTTTCCAGTAATATCGAAATGAATCTCAATCTCAGAGTCTACATCAGTGGCGTGCATCGGAAAATCTGCCAGATTATATTGCTCCAAACCGTGTGGTCTAGGAGGAGGAGCTAGTTCGAGAGTCTCTGAAGGGGCTACAGTCCTACCCATGGATGAGTGACTATTAGGATTTGGAAGAGTAACTTGTCGTGTTTTTGGAGATTCTGCTTGCATATTTTCGACTGATGTAGATGCTGTAATGGAAAGTAGTTCGCTAATAGTTCGGAAGTCTAGAATTTTCACTCCAGACGCCCTAGCGGCTTGGATAAGAGGCTGTAGGTCTTCCAATTCCTGTATTATTTGCTGTGACTTCCTGCCGATTACAAGAATACCTGAAGAAGCCAAAATTCGCTGTCTTGCAGGCCAATCGTCCGAGACCATGTCAGTCAAGGGAGAAGGTCACCTCATGATGATATCGCTAAAGGACTTGTGAAACTACTCTTTGTCGTCCCAATCGGTCAAAGATGCTAAGTCCACCTTTCCTATATCTTCTGCGACTGTTCTAGGACTTTTCTGCCACTCTAAGCTCCCCTCCCACTCCTCAGAAGAGGGATCTAGCTGAGAAGTGTCAAATGATCCTTCGGATGCATCTTTGTTCAATGCCTCCTCCACAACGGCCTCATTCTCATCAACCCTATCCAAGGCCTCAAGAGTTAGTCTAAGGGCGAAGGCAGCGAATGACCTTTTGTTGTCTAATCTATCATTGTCTCCAAAATCCATTCTCCTCGACAGGAAGTAGTCTCCCGCTATGACTGCAACATGGACCCTGCCTACTTCCTTGTTACTTGTTGACCCCCCGGGTCCGGCAATTCCCGTAATTCCTATCGAAACATTGGAGTCGGATTGAAATTTAGCCCCCTGGGCCATCTGAATTGCAACCTCATGGGATACTGCGCCCGCATCATCACTATCGAATGCCGTCTTTTCTACGCCTAGTTCCCTCATCTTAGATTCATTGGAATAGGTAATCCAACCTTGATTGAACCATGCAGAAGCCCCGGAAATATCCGTTATCAGGGAAGCTACTAGTCCTCCTGTGCAGGATTCCGCCACAGAAACGGTCCAGTCCCTCTTCCTAAGCCTTCTAGCAACGCGGGACGCTAGTCCAGCTGTCTCTTCAACCACGCAACGTCCCGCCGGCATCACTTATTGAATATTCAGTAAATTGAATGATTCCACCTGTACTTGAATTACGAAAAATATTGGTGGGTCCGGCAGGAATTGAACCTGCGATCTTCGCTTTGTAAGAGCAACGTCATAACCCCTAGACCACGGACCCTATACAGTCGGGGGGGCGTTGTGTTCAAATGGACTGCGGCTAAAGGAGTGCTGAGAGAAACCATGTCCGAAGTAACTGATCTAGTAGAAATGCTAGAAAAAACAGGGATTCCAATGAGTAATGAGGTAATTGAAGCGTTACTAAATACTAAACCTTCAGATTTTACAGATTTTCCTTTGGAAAGCTTCTGGCATGACTTTCCTGTCCCTTTTCTTGTAACCGATTCGGGAGTAACAAAAACGATTTCTGCCCCTCACATGATAGTGACCATGCTTCATCACCTAGAGCTGGATGAGGGACTTCACGTTCTTCTTATGGGGTCCAAAGGAGGATATTTGGCCACTCTGATAGATTTGATTTGCGGACATGGCGGTAAAGTCACCATAATAGAGCCGCATGATGAGATAGCCGAACATACTTCGAATGTTCTTGAGGGCCGTGAGCAATGTGGTTTAATCCGTGTTCTGGGGAAGGAGGCTTTGGAAGATCCATTCTGGGATAGGGACGTAGACAGGGTTCTTTTCACAGGCTCCATCAGAGAAATACCAAGTTTTGTCGAGTTGCTAATTGAGGAGGGCGGATTTATTCTAGGACCATTTGGCGGCAGGATTCAACAGAGGCTAATGAAAAAGGAGTGGCAAGGTGGCACTTGGCTTGAAACCGATTTAGGAGGGGTGGTTTTCGGACCCATGGACATCAGAGAGTCGGAAAGGGGTTTTCCCGACCCTTTGTTCATAGCAGATGAGTTCGAGGATGCATTGATATTGATTTCATCGGTTCTCGGCGAGAGTTCCGAGGAGGTTTACAGACTGGAAAGACTTGTAGAATCACTAAGAGGACTCCCCCCTGGGCTTCCAGAGATCACTGATAGCTTCACTGAAGAGGAAATTATTGAACATCCAGTAATCGAGCTGCTGATGACTGAAGCTGAATGGCTAAATGACCTATGGCCGACTTTCGTCGACATACTTGGATTCGATCTTGAGGGAAGAGTTCCAGATTTAGAAGAGCCACTTTTTGGAAAAAGGCATGCAGACTTCACCCCCTAGCTATATTCTTTGTTAATCCGAAGAAGTGATGTCTACGAGTCCTTACGATATGGCATGGAGGGGCCGACGCGGGAGTCTATCGATCGTGCGCTTGGGAGCCTAACAAGTGTGGACAATATTGTACTGAAGAGGCTCGGAGATAATGGCAAGGCTTGGATTGTCGGTGGGTGGGTGAGGGATTCTCTTTCAGGCGGGAGTCCCGAGGACATGGATATTGCAACAACCCTTAATCCTGAACAAATAAAATCAATTTTTCCTAAGTCACTAATGGTCGGAGCCAGCTTTGGGACTGTAATAGTTAGATTAGATGATGATCTTGGAGATGGCTCAGAGTGGCAAGTCACGACACTAAGAAGCGAGGGCGAATATTCCGATGGCAGAAGGCCCGGCAAAGTGAGTTTCCTTGAGGGAGGAGAAGAAAATAGCGGAATTATTGCAGACCTAGGCCGGAGGGATTTCACAATTAATTCAATGGCAATTGATGCAGAAGGTGGATTCTTAGACCCTCATGGCGGATTAAATGACTTAGAATCGGGCGTTCTGAAATCAGTGGGCGATGCTAAAGAGAGATTCAAGGAAGACGGTTTGAGAGTACTTCGTGCATTTAGGTTCCTTGATGGCGGGAGAATGGGCATAAGGGAGATGGACGATTCGCTCAGAAACGGTATTTTGTCGTCCAAAGAATTTCTATCCGGAATATCTAGGGAAAGAGTGGGCATGGAGATGTCCAAGATACTGAGTGGTGAAAATACACATTCTATTGCCTCCCAGATGTTATCATTGGGAGTATTGAGTAGAGTATTCGAGGACCTCCCTCTGGATTTGCCCCCCGAATTATCTACAAAATATTTAGTCAATCTAGCTTTATTGCTTAGAGGCAGTGAGCTTTCTGGTGAAATGCTCTCGGCTAGGTTGAGGGACCTATTAGTTCTCTCCAAGAATGATCTCTTGGAAGTATCCATAATGCACGAATGTAGGAACATGATTCTAGATTCGTCAATAAAGTCCTCCAGGAGATTCACTGCCGCTGTTCCGGACGAGAGAAAGGAGATGCTTCTCGATTATCTACAGAAATCTGGAACAGACACAGAGGATTTCGTGAAATCGATTGAAGACATAAATGGCCATGGACTACATCTAGATCCGCTCGTAAAAGGGGCGAGACTGGTCAGTGTAACTGGCCTTCAGCCGGGACCGCGTCTGGGGAGGCTAAAGGGGTGGCTCCACAGAAGGCAGATTGAAGAGGCATCCAAATCCGAAGAGGAGGTACTAGAGTTCCTTTCAGATATTGACTGGGAGCTATCCGATTACCGAGAATGGGAACACCTAAGCTGGCCCTAGTCAGGGCAACTCGTTTAGCATAACCAAGTACTCATCCTTGTCCATGAATTGGTCTTCGTCGAAATCATCAGAGAACGTCTTGACAATTACGCACCACGCATCCCCATAGGCGTCCTCATTTACTATGTCGGGATTATCCTCGACATGTCCGTTTAATTCAACAATTGTACACGAAATTGGAGCATTAATCAGCATTCTATCAAATTCGCCATCGTACCTAGTAGTTACTGTAATCAAAAGCTCATCAGTATCCACTTGCCCTCCCATTGTTTCGGATTTAGGAGATTTTTGTTCGTCGTCGTCCTCGGATAGGCCAGAGTCGGCCTCGATTTCAAAATCACTATCATCACGAGGTCGCGCCAGAACCACTTGTATCACTTCTCCGAACTCAGCCATCAGAAATTCACTGAGTCCTATCTTGATACTAGTCGTTCCTTCGTCCTTATCCTCATCCAAAACTTGCATCCAAAGATGGTCAAGCGTGTATAGGCGGTCGTGTGCAATGCTGAACTCTGCGTAGTCGCTGTCGGCCATGTTACCCGCACCGCCGCCCTCAATATCTCATTTCAACTATTCGTTTCTAGAGATTTGAGAATTACCCAACAAGATATTAACAATGTAGTGCCTTTCGGATGTTATGAGCACTATGAATTTTCAAGAGTCAGAAGAGCAGAATATGATTAGAAATATGGTCAGAAGCTTTGCCGAGGAGGTCCTTCTTCCGACCACACTGGTGAGAGATAAAGAGCAGATGGCCCCTTTGGAAGAATGGGCCAGTTTCTGTGAAACTAGCCTTCAAGGAATTACCATAGAAGAGGAGTATGGCGGAAGTCCGGTCGATGATATCACCGAAGCGATAATTGTGGAAGAGTTAGCCAGAGTTGATCCGTCCTTCTCAGTGATGTATTGTGTACATGTGGGACTGTGCGCCAAGACGATTTCCATTCATGGTAATGAAGAACAGAAGAATAAGTATCTTACTAGGCTAGCAGGCAAAGAAATAGGCGCGTATTCTCTTTCTGAGGCTGGTTCGGGTACAGATGCGGCGGCAATGGTTTGCAAAGCTAAAATGAGCGAGGATGGGACTCATTACATCTTGAATGGTGAAAAAATGTGGGTTACTAACGGCTCCAGTGCAGATATATATGTCCTATTCGCCAAAGATGTTGATCATCCCGAGTATGGCGTAAAGAAACATGGGGGAACCACTGCCTTCATTGTTGAGAAGGGATTCAAGGGATTCTCAGTCGGAAAAAAGGAAGACAAACTGGGAATTCGTTCCTCGGATACTTGCTCTCTCCTGCTAGAGGATTGTATGGTGCCGGTCGAGAATGTGTTGAAGGGCGCAGGAGAAGGATTTCCAATCGCCATGAATGCTTTAGACAATTCTCGCATAGGGATTGCCGCTCAGGCACTTGGAATAGCTCAGGGGTCGTTTGAATCGGCATTAAACTACTCACAGGAACGCCAGACTTTCGGAAAGCCGATTTCCTATCACCAGAGTATAGGAAATATTCTCGCGGATATGTCAACACAGATTGAAGCGGCCAGAATGATGGTTTACAAGGCGGCATGGGCTAAACAGGTTCACTACGAAGAGGGCGGGCCTAGGCATACCAAGGAGGCTAGTATGGCAAAGTTATTTGCCGGGGATACGGCAATGTGGGTCTCTGAAAGAGCGGTTCAAGTGTTGGGAGGTTATGGATATACTACTGATTTCCCTGTTGAGAGATTCTTTAGGGATGCTAAGATAACTCAAATTTACGAAGGTACTCAGGAAGTCCAGAGGATTGTCATCAACAGGGCGATTCAACCTAAGTGATGTGTTTTATTCGGCAACTAGGGATCTAATTGACCCATGCATATCGCCTCTGGCCTTCCAGATCACCTTCAGCACCGATTCCCATTAGGGCGAATTCGCCACTCGGGGGTACCACAGATTCTTTTCTCGAACCCCTGTGTAGAGATTCGTAAATCGTCTTGTCGATTGGTTTCCTTGATGAGAGCCTCTCAAATAGTTCGAATTTAGAAGATATCTCCTTCCATTCTGGCTGGACCTCTCCCTCGAAGACCTTGGCCTTGGCCCCAGATCCGTAGCCGCAAAGCCCTACCTTATGCCCTCCCATTTCTGTCCCATCCAGATAGTCACTCTCCATAGCGGACATTAGTGCTAAGAAAATTGAGCCTGTATATTGATTTCCAATCAAGCTTGATGCCCTCTGTGTCTTCTCAATCCTCTGCTCAGCGAACTGTTTGAATTCATCTGTCTTGGAAATCAGTCTCCTGTAATAATCATTGGCGCGCTCAAATTCATCCAATCCTTCTGCAGTGTCGGGGAAGGAACCAGGGAGCGGTTCCGGGCCGATCTCTTCTGTTATAGCATCCCAAACTGGGAGATCCCTTCTGTCATGCCTGAAGACATCCGGAAACATTCTCTTGCCCTGAAATGCATAGGGGAGGTGTACGATAATCCTCAGCCACTGCTCAGTCAGTATCTCATCGACCTCTGGATCGTATCTTCCATCCCTGATGGCCTTAGATCTAAAGTCAATAAATGCTGTTTTTACTGATTCAGAATAGCACCGATTAGAGAATTGCCCATCAAAAACTGGCATATCCTTATGGATCATCAGCTTTTCATTTTCGAACATTATGTCGTCCTTTTTTGACGACATTGGGAGGAATTTGAGGATTTTCTCTGCTAGGCCGTCTTTCACCCTCTCACCACTCTCCTTGGCGATTTCTAGTACGTTTTCTATTATCATCCTAGTATTTACTTCTCTTCTCGGCTTGAAGAAGTCGTGGACGGGCATTGTGGAGACTCCCCAAATATCTGGAATAGTGAGAAGTCTCGGGTTGTGCCTGATTAGAATTGCACCTCCTCCTGCCCCTTGGGTATACTCTCCACTGGAGCCTAGGTCATACTTGGCATTATCAGCGAAAACCACTATGCCGATCCTGTCCTTATCTGGGCCTCCTCTGGCCACCCAATCCAATGTATTGTGCATGGCATCTACAGCACCAATACATGCGAATGTCAAATCTACGACATCACAGTTTCTGAAGCAATTTTCACCATATTTTTCAGAATACCTCTGCTCTAGCATGTCCATTATGTAGGTGGCAGTTGGTTTGGCCCCATCTAGAGCGGACTCTGTGCCCAGATAAATACGGCCGATTTTATTGGGATCAATATCATTCCGATCAATTAGCCTAGAGGTTGCATTGGCGCCCATAGTAGCAGTATCCTCATGAACATCTGGAATCGCCATCGCAGATAGTCCGAGTCCCTTGTTTAACTTCGCAAAATCTGCACCACGGAACTCAGCAAAGTCCTTCATATCGAAGTAGAGCCTAGGAAAATGAATAGCAATATCATCTATACCGACATCTGACATTATTTCACCAGCCTCGCGTAGTAATGGGGGTTATGATACCTGTCCCTAAAGAAACGTTCCAAAAGCGGAAAATCGGATGAATCACTTTGATGCGGAGAGTGATTCCATCCTATCGAGTAATTCTGGATTACTTTGAAAATGCTTGGAAAGTGGCGAAAGTATCTCGGAAAGAGCATCTGCGACTGCTATTTTAGCATCTAATGGATGTACATTTCCATCGGAAACTGATGTTGCAAACTCACTTGAACTGGAGAAACTAGAGGGAGTACCATACTTTGGGTCGGGAGTTACGACTATTTTCCCTGTCCTTGGTATGATAACATGCTCCACTATCTCAAAGACAGCGGAGGACTCGTTTCCTACCTCTAGAAATGCTTTCTTCATTTTCTTACGAAGGGAATCTTTGGAGTCATGTAGAATTATGGCATTATTTGGATCTGACTTGGACATTTTGTATTCGAAGGAGTCCATTCTGCCTCCAGAGCCTTTCAATCCAGAAAGCATAGGCGTATGGATACAAGTTGGCTTGGTCCATCCATTACGATCTGCTACCTCCCTCATGTACATGTGAGCTTTTCTCTGATCCATCCCTCCAAACGCTATGTCCACCTCTAGTTCGAAGATATCTGCGGCCTGTAAGGCAGGATAATAGAAGGCAGATAAATCGTGATCAGATGAGTCCTCATCCCTTCCCATTATACTGAATGTCCTCCTGACTCGTGAGAGACTCATATTCTTGGAACATCTTAGTACCCTCTCCCAGTATTTCCCGGAGTCCATCACCTCTGATGCGCGAACAAATCTAACCTGTCCGGGGCCACTGCCCAACTCTGGATAGTCGAGTAGAGCCGAGAAGACATCTGACATATAATCCGCAGCCAGGGATATCTTCTCCATATCTCGTCCGAATTTGTCATTCACCCACGCATGCCAATCCGCAAGTAGGATAATCACATTTACTCCTTCATCCAACATTTTCTTTATCGTTCCTGAAAGAAGCAACCAGCCTAGGTGAGCTTTGCCACTGGGCTCAAGACCAATGTAAGCGACCAGTTGATCGTCCCCCGAGTGAGACGGCGCACCAGATAGTACAGACTCTACATGTTCTATTCCGACGACCTCAGCGCAATCTGAGAACATCCTATCTGCGACGGGATATCGAATCTCATCATCTGACTGGTTTTCGTCGGCGGGCATTCTTTCACCTAATTGAATAGCTTGTTTAGCTTCTCCGCCCTTCCGGCCGCTTTCGTATTTTCACTGGATTCGAGAGCTTCCTCGATTTCAGAAATCAGATTCTCTGCTTGATCGACCTTGTCCTGAGGAACGGAGTCAGACATTGACATAAAATGCCGGGCGGCGGAGACGGCGGATTTCGCCTTGGATGCTTTTTTGGCCCACTCCTTCGCTTTATCGCCCCTCTGCTTTGAGTTATACCCAGTGGCGTCATCCAGGAACGTTGTCCATCTCCTTCGATCATCCATAGCAGATTTCATAGCATCGGGATTTTCAAAGTCGGGAGCAACATTGGTTACATCAATTATTAGTGCGTTTCCTTCGAATCTTCCAGAAATGGAAGTCATAATGCCATGAGAGCCTTTGAACGAGGTGTCATCAGTAGACTGTACGTCATCAAAATACTTGCCAGCCAATGCCGATAGCCCTCCTTCTTCAATAATTTGCTTAACCATTCCGCGTCGTACATCGAATCGCTCCATGCTTCCCGGCTTACTAGGGCATTCTTCAATTCTGCCATCATGAAGGGCCGGATATTGAGTTACGAACGGGCTATAGTCAAAGGGCATATCGGAAAACATGCGTTCGAGACTGGCGATAGTTCTGTTGATGATTTTTCTCGTATCAAACGTATCATCGTTGTCATCTGGTAGCTCTGCAGTAGAACTGGATAATTTTGAGTCACTTCCGGGTGAAGATCTGGGGCTGAATGGAGCTACTCTTAGCCCCTCAAGAGAACTTGTGATAACATTTGGAGAAGAGTCAAAAGTAGTTATTTTCTCTTCTTCTGACCCTTCTGATTACATTGAAACCCCGTCGTTAGGAAACGATTCTCTCAATGACGCGAGTTTTCACCCCAGTGGAAACTCTGCATTAATAGTCGGAGATAACGGGACAGTTCTGAGATACTCTGATGTAGATAAATCACTAACTCATGCGGGAGCTGTAAATCTATCTGGATCGGACCTTTTATCCGTCTCATGGAGTGCTTCTGGGTCGTGGGCATACATTGGCTCCGCAGAAGGAGAAATATGGAGAATAAGGGCGTCTGGAGACGGTGGAACCGAAACTCATCTGCTAGAAGGGCTTGCTGGACAAAGTCCTGTGACTTCCATAGATTGTATTTCCGAAGGAATAGTTTGTGTTGCTTCGACTTCATTTAACGGGATAGCAATAATACAAAGGGACCATTCTTTGAATTGGATCGGGGGTGCGTCGACCCCTTGGGACGACATGAAATGTCTTGATTCTGGTAGTTCATGTGTGGCCATATCATCTAATATTTTAGGGACGATCAATGTCAACACTTCCAGTCCTGAGAAGTCTTCTATCTCAGGAGTTGAAATTCTCGGTTTGGATGGCTTTTTCAGCTCTTTGACGCAACATACAGAAGTTAAATTTTTGATATCCATGGCCCCATTTGGCATCGTAGAACATGATTTGGAGAAGAATGCTACTTTCCCATGGTTAGAAAATTCAGATGTAGCGGATGAAAATGTTCTTCTATCAGGGGAGAGGATTGTTTCGACGTGGTCTCTAGATGAAAATAACGGTTGGATTCTGACAGATAGGGGGAATCTAGTATCTTTCTACCCTGTATATAATGCTGAAGAAAACTCTGTCCTTTCATTGATAATTTCGATAGCTGTACTTTTGGCTATAGTCGGTTTTATCGCCAGCATAATGATGTCCATCTTCGGCTGGGGAACAGACACTAGACCAGATAGGGTCAGAAAAAGGACCAAGTCGAAAGACAGTTATCGAAAGAGATAGTTTATTCCATACCTTGATGAGTGAAAGTACTACGCGAGGGCTGAGAACATGCCATTCGATGCTCTGGACTTCTATGATGTTGATTCGCTCCTGACCGAAGATGAGAGAATGGTAAGGGATATGGTACGTGACTTCGTCGATAAAGATGTCCTTCCAGAGATTGAGCATGCTTGCAGAGATGGTGTTTTTCCAGATGAATGGCGAGTTACCCTCGGTGAGATGGGAGTCCTAGGCGCTCCCCTGAAGGGATACGGGTGCCCCGGGCTCTCGTATGCGGCATACGGAGTTATCTGCAGGGAGCTCGAGAGGGGAGATAGCGGCCTTCGATCGTTTGCGTCCGTGCAGGGGTCATTGGCGATGTATCCAATTTGGGACTTTGGTTCTGAGGATCAGAAGAACTACTACCTGCCCAAGATGGCAAGTGGGGAATGGATTGGATGCTTTGGACTGACAGAACCTGACTACGGATCTAATCCAGGCGACATGATCACTAAGGCAGAAGACATGGGCGATCATTACCTTCTGAATGGTGCCAAGATGTGGATTACTAACGGATCCATTGCCCAATTAGCAGTAGTCTGGGCGAAATTGGATGGTGTGATTAGAGGATTCATTGTCGAGAAGGATGATGAGGGTTTCTCTGCTCCCGAGATGAAGGGTAAGCACTCACTCAAGGCATCGGTGACCAGTGAACTGGTTTTCCAAGACTGTAAGATTCCCAAGGATAGGATACTTCCCGGGGTGAAGGGCCTCAGAGGTCCCTTTTCTTGCCTTAACAATGCCAGATATGGAATATCCTGGGGAGCCATAGGGTCCGCTCAGGCGTGCTTCGACTCGGCGAAGGAGTACTCCCTCAGTAGGATTCAGTTCGAACATCCGATAGCTTCCTATCAACTAGTCCAGAACAAGCTATCATGGATGCTCAGAGAGATTACTAAGGCCCAACTATTGGCCTATCACCTTTCTCAGAAGAAGGATTCTGGAGACTGGATACCGGAGCACATTTCTCTAGCGAAGATGAATAATGTCGATATTGCTCTCGAGATTGCAAGAGTTGCAAGGGACATTCATGGGGCTAATGGAATTTTAGATGAGTACCCAGTAATGAGGCATATGGCAAACCTAGAGTCGGTTAAGACCTATGAAGGGACACACGATATCCACAATCTAATCTTGGGCAGGTACATTACTGGAATACAGGCATTCACTAGAGAAACCAGCTGAATGGATGAGAAAGTCTTTGGTCAATCTTGATAGGTTAATCTACCGTCGCATGGACTGGGAATTACATGACGATAGCAGTTCTACTCAAACAAGTTCCAGATACCACAGCCAAGATTACCGTATCCGGAGGCAGGGTCGATCAGTCATCTGTTGCCAAGTGGTCAACAAGCCCCTATGATGAGTACGCTCTTGAATACGCCCTTCAGCTGAAGGAGGCTGGTGCGGGCGATCTCGTAGCGATAACCTGTGGCCCGGATAGAGCTGCAAAAATGCTTACAGATGCAGCGGCCGTAGGGGTCGATTCCATGCTTCATGTTGTTGCGGACACCACTGAAATGGATAGTAAGCAGATACAATCCATACTTGCCGCAGCTATCGAGCACTGTGGGGCTGATGTAGTATTGTGTGGGAAGCAAGCCGCTGACACAAACTCTGGGTCCACGGGACCGGGCATTGCTAGCATGATGGGTGCCGCCTGCGTTGGAATGGTTTCTGAGGTAATGGTGGAAGGCGATAGTTTCAGTGCATTAAGAGCTAGTTCTTCTGGTAATGAAAGAGTGTCTGTGTCAAGGCCTTGCCTATTCGCATTCGATAAGGCATCTACAGAGCTCAGAAGGCCTAACGTCAAGGGAATAATGATGGCGAAAAGGAAAGTCATTGAAACTGTAAGTGCTAGCGACTTGGGCATTGATATGGGCGAATCGCAAGTAATTATCGAGTCTCATGATTCGCCTCCGGAAAAGCCCCCTGGTCAGAAATTCGAGGGTGCCGATTCCGTGCAAACAGTTGTTTTGAAGCTTCGTGAAGAGGCGAATGTAATTTGAGGAGGAGAGAGTATGGAAATCACAATAATAGCTGAAACCAGTGGAGAAGGAATACACCCAGTAACCGAGCAACTTGTAGGGGCGGCTAGCTCCCTCGGTGGTGTGATTACAGTATTGTGCCCGGGAGGAAGAGGTAGTGATGATGCCTCAGTAATTTCAGGTGTTTCGAAGGTCATTTCATTGCAGGGAGATTGCTTCTCCTCATTCGATAGTGGATCTTGGTCGACAGTCATGGCCCCGTTCTCACAAGGTATTGTCATGGCATCTTCATCTCCCTCGGGAAGAGAGTTAGGGGCCCAAATAGCATCAAAAATTGGAGTTCCGATAGTCCAAGACATTACTGGAATTGAGCCTGGTTACAAAGTTACTAGGTCTGTTTACTCAGGGAAGGCAGTTGAGACCTCCAGTCTTTCGTCACCATGCGTCGTAACTCTAAGGCAAAATGCCTTCGAAGGGGCCTCCGGAGGAGGTAGTGCAGAAGTGGTAGTGGTGGATAATTCGTCAGAAGTTTCCGTTTCCGTCAGGGAGGCGATTGCCAAGGCTGGGGAAAGAATGGATGTTTCTGATGCTGAAATAGTGATTTCAGGAGGCAGGGGCATGGGAGACCCTTCTAACTTCTCGCACCTAAATGAAGTGGCTGATGTAATTGGAGCGGCAGTGGGAGCGAGTAGGGCGGCTGTCGACTCTTGGGATGAGATTCCACATAGCATGCAAGTCGGCCAAACTGGAAAGACCGTGAATCCGACTCTTTACATCGCTGTAGGCATAAGTGGAGCAATTCAGCACCTAGCTGGGATGCGTTCTAGCAAATACATCGTGGCAATTAACAAAGATCCAGACGCGCCTATATTTGGCGTTGCAGACTATGGAATAGTGGCAACTTGGGAAGATGCCCTGCCTGCTCTGAAGGAAGAGCTCGGTAAACTTTAGTCATACTACTCTGACAGTCATTTTGGATGTCGATTTGGCACCCTTGTTATCGATAACGCTCAGAGAGAAAGAGTGTGTTCCTTGAGTAAGTCTAACCTTGATCATAGGGGCCTCTCCTAGTACCCTTCCAGTCTCGGAAATCCATGACCATGATACGATTTCGCCATCTGGATCATAGGATTTTGAACCATCTAAAATTACATCAGCCTTCGAATCTTCATTGGAAACAATCGTGATATCGTCACCAGCGTCTGCCACTGGTGGCAAGTTGATAGATGAAGCAGAGCTTGCAAGTGCCTCCAGTATATCTTCCTCCTCGTTTAGTTCAGTGACTGATATCTCCAATGATTGATTGATATCCCTGATTATCGAGTCTATTTCATCTACAGTATTCCTCTCTGAGGCCATTGAAATCTCATTTTCTGACGGCATCCCAGAGAAAGCCACATCACTGAGATCGCTTATCTGTGGATTCCCAAGCGAATATTCTTCTTGACCTTGAGCCTCATTATTGGGGTCTATAAGAGATATGAAACTATCACTTCCAGGATTTGATTTGTCACTGACCAGAGCAATGATGTTTTCATCCAAGACTAGGATTTCCGAAATTATTGTAGGGTGTTCGAAAATCCATTTTTCCATTCCAACTGGGCTAACTCTCCTAGCATAAAACCAACTAGAGGCCAAAATATCCCCCTCCCAAATTTTGAGATCGGTTACAGAATAACCAAGATTAGATAGTAAAGATGGATCTTTCCCCCTCTCTATCCAGAGCAATTCTCCTTCAAAACATCCGACATAATAGCCGTCTCCACTAGGAAGTATGGATGTTGCCCTGGAAGGAGTCTCAACTACTTCGAGTAGTCCTTTTCTGACATTCCAAAATTCTAATCTATTTACGGGTCTATCATCTATAACGGCCCCTAAGGATGCTCTGGAAACCAAGAAGCTTCCTTCCGTTAAAGGAGAGATATTAGTTATGACCTCAATATCGTCTTTAGCCGAGGGGGATGAGGCTAGAATCTCCAAATCATTGTCGAAGATAGTCAGTTTTCCGTCGTCGGTTGCGACGACTATTTCACTGTGATTTTCAGATATTCGCATTATTGTCGCATTATCAAGATGGGTGGAGATTTCCTTACTACCCTGCATGTCCATCAATATCAAATTACCATCTTCCGTAGATATGAGAATCAATTTCTCCGATAGAGATATGCGATCGCATTTTACACCTGAAAGGATTTCTTTCTCACTATTTCCCGATATGAGATTGATTTCCCCCTGGGAAGATGCGATAGTCAGAAAACCACCATGTGAGTCTGATGCGACAATATTTTTGTCTATTTTATTGGTTAAAATTTTCTTGCCTTCATAATTGAAAAAATCCATAGTTCCATTCTCAGATAGGACGGCGAAACCGCCTTTTATCGCAAAACTTTCCAATATTGGAGAGTTGACGACAACTTCTGAAATAGCTCCAATAGTGGATATCACGAACATAGGGAGGAGGGGTGCGTGCTTGATGTTGACTATTATCAGATTGAAGCGGTTTTCTTCGCATTGTCACTTCTGATCTTCTCAATTTTATCCAAGTACTCATCACTAATTCCACCTGTAACATATACACCGTCAAAGCATGAGCAGTCAAAGTTTGAGAATCCAATCTCGGCATCCCCTTTGCATGCCCTGACTAGGTCATCTAGATTTTGATAAATCATCCAATCTGCCCCTATTGCATCGGAGATTTCACTTATTGTCCTCCCATGGGCAACATACTCAGACTTGGCAGGCATATCTATTCCATACACATTGGGATGAACAATAGGAGGGGAGCAAGAGGCGAAGTACACTTTCTTAGCTCCGGCCTCCCTTGCCATGGCCACTATTCTACGGGAGGTATTGCCCCTTACGACACTATCATCAACAATCAAAACTACCTTATCTGAAAATTCTTCTTCTATGGTGTTCAGTTTCTTCCTTACGGAGTCTTTTCTAACATTCTGACCGGGCATAATGAATGTCCTACCGATATACCTATTCTTCACAAATCCTTCCCTGTATGGCACTCCCATAACCCTTGCAAGCTCCAAGGCCGCGATCCTGCCACTGTCTGGTACGGCGATAACTGACTCAATTCCATGGTCGGGGAGCTCTTTTGAAATTCTCTCTGCCAAGTAAGCGCCCATCTTGATCCTAGATGAGTGGACAGATACTCCATCCAAGACTGAGTCTGGCCTAGCGAAATATACATGCTCAAAAATACACGGACTATGATGAACGTCACGGGAGCATTGCTTAGACGAGACTGTTCCATCCATCCTTGCCACGATGGCCTCTCCGGGAGAGACATCCCCATCATGATTGAATCCTAAAGTATTACAGACAACGCTTTCAGAGGCGAAAACACGCTCTGTAAATCCATTTACTACCCTACTTCCCATTGAGAGGGGCCTAATCCCATTGGGGTCCCTGAACGCAATGATTCCCCAGCCGGTGATTAGAGCTACAACGCTGTAGCTTCCTTCTGCCCTTAGATGGAGTCTTTCCACGGCTCTGAAGATATCCTCATCAGAAAGAGACTCAAGGCCCCCTGGCCTGCCATTTAGAGAACGTTGTAATTCTGCGGCGAAGAGATTCAGTAATGCCTCGGAATCGGAGCTAGTGTTTATCCTCCTGTGATCATACTCGAGTAGCCCTGAAATGATGTCATTAGTATTATTCAGATTACCATTGTGCGCGAGACTAACGCCAAACGGAGTATTGGTGTAGAACGGCTGGGCCTCTGCAACCGAGCTAGATCCAGCAGTTGGGTATCTGACATGGCCGATCCCCATTGAACCTGTCAGTGATTGCGAGTGCTTCGATCTAAAGACATCTCTGACCAATCCATTGGCCCTCCTGTGAGAAATATTCTCAGAATCACTGGTAACAATGCCTGCAGCGTCTTGACCTCTGTGCTGGAGAACCAACAAACCATCATACAGGGACTGAGCGACCTGAGAATCGGGATTAGACAGAATTCCGATGATTCCGCACATCGGCTATCAAACGCTCCTATGAGATTAGGGACTTAGCACTTTCCGAAGTTACTTACTCCCCATAGTGCGATTCCTCTTGCTCCACCTGTACTTCCTGAGCTTAGCAGTTTGACCGTATCCACAGCTCGAGCATATTCCCTTGGTCTTGTGGAAAGAATGCTTCCCGCACCTTCTACACCGGATGTGTGTAGACTTCTGCCTTTTTCCCATACTTGGAGTACCCTTTGACATACGCACCACCTATTGGACAGCGCTGCGACCGGAATGGGTGTTATCAGCGTTACCCTCCAAGGAGAGAGCAATCGAGATGAGCTCACTGGATGTCTATTTGCCTAGTGCTTATCGAAACCCTTGCTAGAATAATAGAAATAGACAGGTAAATTAGAGGTGAAAGTATCAAAATTGAGATAATTGATTCGGAGACTGAAATCCTCATGGTTTCTAAGAAAGTGAGATTGGTATTAACTAACGATGATGCGAATATTCCTGCTAACATTACTGTCAAGGAGGAGATGATCAATGGAATTGGATTATGGTAAGGGTGATAGGCGGCTTTCAGATGCACGATAATTATCATCGAAGAGAGCACTATTGTTCCGAAGAATACTGTTAGGAAGTCACTCATCGGCTGATGCCTCCATTTGGCTGAGATGGGAAGCCAATATCGCCGATACATGTTTTACCTCTTCATCATCGAGTGGCTTTGTTATCCCGTCTCCTGGGGAGAGGGACTCAGTGAATCTGATAGCGATAAGATGGAGGGAAACTGTGACTATCACACCTAGCATAGCGGCAATTCCCAATATTGCACTCTCCACTCCGGGAGACCAGTTTACAAAAATCAAATAACCAGCGAATAGAACCAGTACCCAACCCACCATTAGGCGTAATTTGCTTGTGACATAGTATATCGGTGCCCCTGAGGCAACGAGGTAGAATCCTGCAACGGCCGGGATCATCCAGTACAAGGAGGCCAACATTTCGTCTGAGGCCCTTGATTCGGCTGAAAGTAGCCCATCTGGTGGAAATAGCGTCATTAAAAGCCCAATAAGGAACAATGGAGCCCCTATTTTTGATCTTTTGAATGCTGGTCCCATCCTAGCCATTGAGTATCCTGAAATCAATAAGGCGAGGCCCAGCCACCATTGCATCCACCAGTCCGTCACAGGGCTTCGGAGAGTAAGGCGATTATTGTTGATTTTGCTTCGAAGACGGTTTGTTGGGGCAACTGCTAGAAGTTATTCTCTCGATAGACTTCATAAACATGCCATCGGTCGCCGGCCACGCTACTAAGCATTGAGGTGCAGTGAATGGTAAAGATGCCAAGGAAGGTGAAGCGCTACAGCCCCGCGGCTGGCAAGCACACCGAACACACTGTGGAGCGCGTAAAGAAGAGGCGTGCTAGTGAGCTCAAGTGGGGACAGAGGAGATTCAGAAAGGTCACATCGGGTTACCGAGGTTTCCCGAGGCCGAAGCCATCCGGAGAGAAGCCTACTAAGAGGGTCAATCTAGTCTACAGATGTAGCGAGACTGGAAAGGCCCATTCCCCTCGGGGAAAAAGAGCGAGAAAGTTTGAACTCGTGGATAAGTGAGGATTGAGAATGTCTGGGAAGTTTCTGAAGATTAGCTGTCGTGATTGTGGTGCGGAAGCTATTGTTTTTGACAGGGCGTCAACAGAGATTTCTTGCTCGGTTTGTGGATCTACTCTTTCCATCCCAAGAGGTGGAAAGTCGGATCTTTCGGGAAGTACCGTTGTTGATGTCCTCGAGTGAAGGGGGCATGAAATGGCGAGTTCTGAAGAGGAGTGGCCCGAAGAGGGAGACCTGCTCATTTGTACTGTCAAGGACATAAAGCAGAATGGTGCTTACTTGAGCCTAGATGCCTATGATGGTCGTGAGGGTTTCGTTTTCGTAGGCGAGATTGCAGCGGGCTGGGTGCGAAACATCCGGGCCCATGTCAGAGAGGGCCAAAGGGTAGTAGCGAAAGTTATCCAAGTTAAGAGGGATAGGAAGAGAGTAGAGCTGTCCCTGAAAAGCGTCTCAGAAGAACGTAGAAGGGACACAGTTCAGTCCTGGAAAAACGAAGAGCGAGCGATTCAGATAATGAGAGTGGTCGCAGAAAGAGTGGGATGGGATGAGAAAAAAGGAGTTGAAATCTCCAATCAGATGACAGAATCATTTGGGACCCTTTATGGCGCGTTAGAGGAATGTGCCATAAGTGAAGGAGCGTTAATTGATGCTGGATTCGAGGGGGATTGGACCGTAGTCGTGACTACTTTGGCCATGGAGAATATAGTTCCGCCATTTGTTGAGATCAGGGGCGTTTTCGATATCCAAGTATGGGGGGAAGAAGGAGTCTATGCAATCAGGGATGCCCTTATCGAAGCTGAGTCCTGTGCTGAAGGACTTGAAGATGTCTCTCTGACCTGCCACTATGACGGGGCTCCAAGCTATCGTGTTGATATCAGAGCGCCTGACTATCAGGCCGCTGAGTCTGTGTGGATCTCTGCTGTCAAGGCCGTAGAGAATAGTATGTCATCGGTAGATGGATCACTGTCCATAGAACGGTCTTAGAGGATTAAGACACCCGCATGGTTCATTGACCACTAGGCACCGCTAGGCGTTTGAGAAAGATGGTCAGATCAAAGTTACAATACTGTAAGGCCTGTGATTTGTACAGCCTTGGGCCCAAATGCAAGACATGTGGCGAGGTAATGGTTTCATCTGCCCCTCTGAAGTATTCCCCAGAAGACCCACAGGGAAAGAGACGCAGAGAGAGGGAGGGAGCAGGCAGTGACGAATGGGCCGACTCTCTTCCGTCGCCCTCCGATAGGAGGAGAAAAGATGAGTAGGACCCGTGTGCATTGGATAGTGGGGGATAGCCTACCTGATCACGCTGCGGTACTAGAAGCGGTCCCGGGAGTCGGCAACGTAGGGAAAATACTAGTCGACTCACTGGTATCGAAGCATCCATCTAGGACTCTTGGTTGGATACTAAACCACGATTTTCCCCCTCATTCTACATTTGACTCTGATGGCCTAATGAGGCCTCCAAGAATGGAGATTATCTCGGTACTACTCCCAGATGGGCAGACAATCATTGTAATCGGTGGAGAGATGCAACCTATGACGTCCGCCGGTCAGAATGAGGTAGCCGAAGAAATTCTGAGACTCTGCTCGGAAGCCTCAACACCAATGCTACTAGTTCTAGCAGGATTAGCTTCGGGTTCCGAGGACAAGGGGATTCACGTAATTTGTGCAGATGATGAAGTTAGGAGAAGCCTCGAGACGGAGGACATTCCCGTTAGCAGAGAGAGGCCAGAGGCTGGAATGATAGGCGTAGCGGGACTTCTGGTTTCTTTGTCCTCGCTTTTCGGGGTGAATGCATTCGCACTTGTGGCTGAGACCATGGGAGCCAGTACTGATGTTCTTGCGGCTAGTAGGTTAGCACATTGGATAGAGAATGGTCTTGACTTGCCCCTAGACCTCGATATGGACTCCACCGAAGAGACTGCCAAGAAGCTAATGGAGACTTATGAGATCTCTAACTCGCTCGAGGATGCGCTAGGCATGGAAGACCCGGCTCAGACTGGCGATTTCTATGTCTAGGAGTGATTATGAATGAGGATTCTGCTAGGTAGCGGAGGAGTCGGTACCGATGAAAGAAGAGCGACGTATCGGAGCTTAATGTCCGAGAATTTCTCTAATTGTAAGAAAGTAGCATTCGTCCCATATGCATCTGAAGATCATGATGCGTATACCGAAAGGATGAGGGGCTTCTCGGGAGGGGAGATAGATCTAGTAGGCATCCATGAGTTTGATGACCAGGTATCCGCACTTGGGGACGTAGATGGCATCTATGTAGGAGGGGGAAATACGTGGCTTCTAGTTAGGGAAATGCACGAAAGAGGCTTGATCGGCCCCCTCAGAGATGCAGTAATCAGCAGAGGCCTCCCTTACGCTGGAGTCAGTGCTGGGGCGAACGTGGCTTGCCCTACTATGCAGACAACCAATGACATGCCAATAACAATGGTTCCCTCATTCGAAACCTTAGGGATAGTTCCATTCCAGATAAATCCTCATTACTATCCAGGAGGGATTTGGTTCAAGGAAGATGAGGATGGCAGTTTCTTGAAGCACTATGGGGAGACAAGATCTAGGAGGGTGAGTGAGTTTCATCAGACCAGGGACGAACCCGTTATTGGCCTGTACGAGGGGTCTTATCTGCGTTCCAAGGGAGAGCACTTTGAGCTGATAGGCAACAAGGCAACTCTGATGAGAAGGGGAGAGGACTTGGTTACCGTAAATCCGGGCACTCTACTGACCAGTAGCCTAACCACCGCTTGATACTATTACGAGTTCGATACTGACGTCGTCACTAATTATCGAGGTGTGCGGTATGATCGTATCACCGATGACTGCGAGGACTGTTGAGTGCGCTATCCCTAACTTATCCAGAACGTCACCTACTGAGATAGGGACTTCAGATTGTACTGACATTACCCCTTCGGAGCTTCGGACCTCGACCTGCATGAGTCTGTGGAATCCAGTCATCCTTATCTCTGATTCGCTGGTGGGAGGCTTGCTGCCGAGATCGCATAGCCCGGTATTGCGGTGGATTCGAAATCCACTGTCCATTGGACGCGGGGGTTCAAATCCCTCTCTCGGCGCCACTAGAAGCCCGGCACATCTTCTGATGTCCTGATAGAGACGACTCGCGTATTGGGGCCTATCCTGACTTGTGGCCTGCCGTTGAACTCGCCGACTTCGCCATTGAGGATAGCTATCTCATCGCCTCTCGAGAGGCCGGCGGCAAGAACTGGGATGAACTGCTTGAATGCGATTACTCCTGCGGACCCGGACTGATCTACAAGGGTAACTGACCAACGGGAAATACCGATTCCATTTGGAAAGGCGTCAATTGACCATATTCTCCCAATTACATTGATTCTGGTCTCTATCTCAACAATCGGAAACGATTCCTCGTCATTGACTAGAGCGATTGAAGAAGACTCATCGATATCTAAAACGACCTCTCCCCTCCAGATAGACGGAATCGCATCCTTTACCCTAACTTTCACGTCATTTGCAATTGACCTAGTGATATCCGAGGGAGAGCCATACCTACTCGGCCTCACCTTGGCACGATCATATCCGTCCTGAAGCCTGAAAGAAAGATCTATCCCCCCGTCCTCCTTGAGAGATGGACCCCTGAGATCAGATACCGTGCCGGTTGCGTCGACCCTTGTTCTGATAGATCCTATTGGAGTAATTGGCCACGCGTGCCCGAATCTCTCTATTCTCGTCTCTGAAGGTAGTTCGAGGTCATGCCCCCCACTCTCGCATATTCCCCTGAGGTCGCATCGTCTACATCTCGCCTTAGGATCTGGGTCTAATGGCGGATCCGAGGGCTTACCTCCGATGTCGAAGTAACGCAAGGGGGATGGATCCGCCGGACAGTCTTCCAAGGATGGGGTCGTGGCATGTATGGTGGAATAGAGATCCTTGAGTTCACTAGAGTAGTTCTCAAGTTCCTCATAAGAGGGCAATTCGACTTCTTTCACTGTTCCTGGACCGAGGTACCAGATTGCCAGAGACTCGACCTCTTCTGCCCTTTCGTGCGTCTCCCACCAAAGCCACGCATAGAGTCTGAGTTGCTCCAGATAGCCTCCTGACCTGTCCCCCTTCCCTTGTGATGCCTTGATGTCTATCACGGAGGGCCTTCCCGACCATCTGTAAACCAAGTCATATTCTCCTTGGAACCAACCTTCAGGATGTGAGGTTGTCTGAGTGAATGAGCCTGCATCTGGGTCGACGAACCAAGGGCGGGCGATTTCCCACGCCTCCATCCAACTCGGATCTGATTCGGGGCCCTCTGCACAGGGATGCGGTTCGGACCAGAATAGAGGAAATCCATCTGGCGATGGCCACTCCGGACGATTAGTACCATCCCTCCAAGACTCCAGTGTTTCGGCATCTAGCGAATTGAGGCATTTCTCAACTTGATCTAGATGCATCCTAATGCCATTCTCTACCATCTCACGACATTCTAGAACATCAGCAGAATCAGCTGTCCCGACTCTGTTAGTTAGTGACTCCCAATCCCTGACTGCCTCATCCCAGCACTTCTGGAAATGCGAATCAGCTCTCATCATTGCCCACTTTTCCAGTGCATTTCTGTCAGTTGGCCACTCGGATCTCTCCAGTGGTTGAATAGAGGGCCCTGGCCATAACTCCCCGAACTCATACGCGGGCTTTCCATCATCCAGAATGGGAGATGTGAGAATATCCTCAGACTCTCCTGGGACGAGAGACGGGGAGTCTCGTAGTACTCTTGAGATACAAGCCTCTGCGGCATTGCCTCTGATTATCTGTGGGGGCAGGGGCCCCCTAAGCTTGGGGATATTGTTGTAGTACCAGAGCCTTGGGCACGCTTTCCATGTTACCATCTGAGATGCTGAGAGCCTCCTGTAGGGGTTTGCTATATTCGATTCAGGGCTCGCTGAACTCACTGGCACTATGCAGTTACGAAGGTCGGAGACCTATCAACCCAACGCGAATCTCGCTCAGGGCCTCTTGTCATTGAGCCACACGAGCATCACCTCAGTCCTCTCAAAAGTAGGGGTAACCTCCACAATAGCCACTGGCTCAGATACTTCATCTGCTATCTGCTCAGCCACTGCCACTGGAATCTCTATCCTGCCTTTCT